>QWCK01000146.1_pt1 | contig 207936 bp, 182 predicted proteins | sample 1972571 | NCBI WGS metagenome assembly QWCK01 (sample SAMN09866710, study PRJNA288562) | Human gut metagenome isolate term2_stool, whole genome shotgun sequencing... | isolation source: gut | host: Homo sapiens | place: USA: California
CAACCAAAAAGTCGAATCTAAACGAGTTTCAACCCGACTTTCCCGCAAAATGGCAACAAAAAACCCCGACTAAATCAACACTTAATGTCCTTTAAACCGGCTTTTTTGAGCGACCGGCTGCGTCCCCTGTTCCAAATTGGCGATTAAATCGGAGTTGCTGGTCTATATAACCACCTACCCCGATTTAATCCCCGATTTCTCACGCTCTCGCTTGGCATTACGCCTATATATGCGTATAGTTAGAGGTGTTAGGGCATCCGCTCTAACAAAGGAAAAGCCCCGGATGGCCCCGGGGCTCAGAGGAAAGGAGATTAAGATGATTGCAGTCATCGAGATTCTAATCTTCCTGAGGTAATTTTAGCACTGATTCTCATCCGTGAAAAGGTGCAGAAGCCGAAGGATAGTTAGGAAATCGCCCAGTCCCTTCACGGGGACGGGGCTCCGCTGAAAAAAGGGGTTTGCCATGTTTCTTTCACTGCGCGGCGTTGCCGCTTACACCGGTCTTTCCGAAAACACGCTAAAGGCCTATTCCCAGCGCGGCTATATGCCCGCGCCCGATGTTGAGATTGGCACGGGCGAAAAAGTCACAGCCAACGGCTGGTCCACCGACACTATCGACCATTGGCTGGCTAATCGCCCGGGGCGCGGAGCGCGTACCGACCTAAAAAAGACCCCAAGACCCAACAGAAAGCCAGCGAAAAACGGCTCGAAAAACCCCGAAATACCGGATACAAAAAAGCTCCCGCGGCTGGATTCGAACCAGCAACCTGCCGATTACTTCTTTTCCCTGCTCGGGATGTGGTTAAGGCGGCTTTTCGTCTATTAAATAGCACCGCCGGGCGCGCCAAAGGCACAATTCGGATCCACCGTTATTATCTGCAAGTCATGCGCGGGATTGCCCCATGCCCCGGGCTGGTATCCCGTGAAAGGCTTGAGGCATGGCTTGCCGGGCATGATTGGAAACCTGAAACCCGCCGAAGCGCCCAAGGTGTAGCTCACCAATTTTTCAAGTTTTTGGTTGAAGATGGCATTTTGAAAGATTCGCCGGCTAAATTTCTTAAACCCGTCCATGTACCCGATGGAGTACCACACCCCGCGCCGGAGTCAGCCGTAAAGAACGCGCTACAAAATGCGCCAAAGCGGACCGCGCTAATGGTCAGGTTCGCGGCTCTTTGCGGGCTTAGGGCGTGTGAGATTTGCACCTTGCAAGGAAACGCCTGGGACGGCGAACTGCTGAGAGTAAAAGGCAAAGGCGGGAGGGTTCGGGTGATTCCGTTGCAGGATTCCACGCTGATTTACAGCTTAGAGAGCTGTCCAGGTTGGCTATTTCCCGGTCGTATTGACGGGCATTTGAGCGCGCAATATACAGCTAAGCTACTGGGTAGCGTACTGCCTCCAGGCGTTACAGGGCATTCCCTACGCCACCGGTTCGGAACTGTAGCGTACCGGGCAACCCACGATTTATTAGCGGTAGGGGCTGTTATGGGTCATGTTAAGACCGACACTACCAAGCGGTATATAAAGCTGGATTTGGATCCGCTAACGCGGGCGGTACACGCCGCGCAACTTTAGCGCTGGATTTTTTCCAGTTCTTTCCAAAGACGGGCATGGTCATCACGCGCGTCCTGCACAAGGCTTTGCAGGTCATCATGCAGTTCACCTTGACGATGACCCAGCATTTTTATCCTGTCATCCATCATATTAATAGTGTCCCTCATACTTGAGCCATGGTCCGGCTTCATTTCTTTGGATGCTGAGCGGGCGTATATAGCGGCGATGATGGCGGCGATACCGCTCAGGATAGCGCCTACACCTTGTAGGTCAGTTAGCCAGCTGGGCATTAGTCCCCCTTTCGGGTGGGTCGGTATGCGAGGGCGGTTCCGGTTGCGAGGATTGCCCCAGCGAGGGCGATCCATAGGGGCGCGGTTTGGTCGCTGATGACACCGTAGGCGCTTAGTAGCGGGATTAGCGCGGTCGCGATTCCGTAGAGCCATGAGCGCACGGGCGGCGGGATTAGTTCCGTAATGGTTTCAGTTTCGTGGTTTTCTTCGTGGTTTCCCATGGGTTTGTTCCTTTCTAGTGGTTGTTTATCCAGGTTTGCCAGGCGGTCATTGTTTGGTTTCCGGCGTAGCCGTCAGCAGGCACGCCTAAGAAATGTTGGGTTTTGGTGACTGATTCACGCCCAAAATATCCGTCTGGATTGGCTCCGACACGCTTTTGCCATGCTCTGATACAGGTTGAACCTTTCGCGCCGTGTGCGACCCATTCCCAACCAGACACCGCGTTAGGCAAGTACTGTTTATTCACGGCTGGCTGTGAGGAAATGACCCCATCGGCGGGGGTTCCTAGCCTGGTCTGCAGGGCGCGGATTGATTCGCGCCCAAAATATCCGTCTATGGCTATAGTTTTGCGGCCTTGCGCTACGGGCGGGGCGCTGTCATAGCGGGGTCGAAACACATTACAAACGACACCAAACGAGCGGGTGCGTCTGCCTACTCCGCCCAGTTTCCAAGCGACTGTAGTGTTTCCCTCGATAGTTTGCAGGGCGTTGCCTAGGTTTCGTTCAACGATTCCGACATGGTCGGAAACTCCGCCGTCCCAGTCAAAAAACACGATATCCCCCGGTTGGGCGGCGTGTTTATTGACTTCCAGGCCTAGCTTTTTCATGGCCTTAATACCGGTAGGACAATAGGCAAAGTCCCCGCCGGGCGGGATTATCCCGGCTTGCCGGAATACCCACGTGATGAACATGGCACAATAGGGGACGCCGCTGGTTCCGTAATATTTGCCATGCCGGGCGGCATAATCCCGCCCGTACTTCGTGCCAGGTTGCGGATCTGTCCAGCGGCTGTAACCGATTTCGCGGGCGGCGATAGCAAGAATAGTTTGAGCGGATACCATTTTAGCAACCCCAGACCAAAGCCTCTACATCGTAGGCGGAACCGCCTGATGTTGACATTCCACTAACTTTAATTTGAGTCCCATTATTTTCTATTGATAAATTATCAATAGTGCAGTAACTTATAAAATTGCCTAACCTTGCGGTTATACCCGTATGGCTTACAAATCCCCCAATTAATTTAGTAAATCCCTGTGGTAGGGGGGCTGTACCCATGACCGTGTGATAATCAGTGTCGTCATTATCAGACTTAGCACTTATTTTGACTACTGCTAGTTTTAGTAACCCGGTGTCTACCGCTTCGGCTAGTGCTTTGATTTGGTTTGCTCCGTCTGCGATTGGGTCGGTGGGTAGCGGGTAGGGTAGTTTCAAGTTTGTAGTGGTTGCTGGCATTGTAGGCGGGGGGCGGGTCTTGCCACGCGGCGGATTTGCCCGAGCCGGGCGGAGGGGTTGAGGCGGATAAATCTAGCGTCCATTCCAGGCCGTCCCACCGGTAGGTTCCGCCCTCGATGAACACGGCCATGGACTTTTTAGGGGTCCATTCCTCCATCGGTTCTATTCGGTAGGGCGCGCCGTTCCGGCGGGTCCCGTCCAGTAGGTCTAACGTGATTGAGGCGGGTCCAGCACTTCCGCGCCATGTTAGCCCGCTGATTTGCCAGGTTTCCCCGATGATTCGTTTTACTAGGCGCTCCGCTAGAGCCTTGGCTTGCGCCTGGCTGTTTAGCTCAGTAGATACGGAAATGGACCGCCGCCCGTAGAGCTTTTCTAGTTCGGGATTGGTAAGTTTCTCGGTACGGTCGGTTTTTTCTAGTTCCCCGTTTGCGTTGGTGGTTTCCTCAATCCACCTTACTGATACTTGGGTTGTGAGCGCGGCCGGGTTTCGTGTGAACTTGACCGGGGCTTTCTCGATTGCCGGGGCGGGTAGTATGGTTTGCCCGCTTGAGGCTTCCCCGATTACAGCTGTTCCGTTTACAAGGTTTAGCCCGCGGGCGGCGGCGCGGTTGCCCATATTTTCAAGCCGTAAATATGGCCCGGTAGTGGCGTGGGTCGCTGGCCATGCTACAGCGTCACAAGATACGGCGATGTCACTAATGAGACTGTCCAGGGCTTGCGCGTCTACGTCGCGCCCTGCCAGGGTCGCGGTAATGCCCTCGTCCCAGGCTGTAGAAATACCAAGATTCGCGGCCTGTATGTAGGCGTCTAGGCGGGTGGTTGCTGTCTCGCCCGGGCGGGGCGGGATTCCGATAATCGTGTTAGCCGCCGCCGCTAGCCAGTCCCCCGCCGATATTACCGCGACGGCGGTAAACCGTTTATCCGGTTTAATATCTACCTGGGTAACCCGGCCATTGAATACTTCGACTGTGCGCCACCGTCCGAGCCCGCCCTGGACCAGGTTTGCTTTTGCCGTGATGTTTTCGATGTTTACGTTCCAGGCTTCTGGGTGGTCGGTCCAGGCGCCTGGTTCGTCTTTCCAGGCCGGCAACGGCTGTGTGACGCTAAATGCTAGGGCAATATAGTTGCCTTGCGGAGCGTCGGAGATGACCCCGGTAAGGGTCGCGCTTGGGGTTGTGGTTTGCGTTACTTTCACGCTATGTACTTTCCAGGGACCCGCGGGGCGCGGGGAAGTAAAAACAGAGACGTTTATTTTGCTTCCGACGGGGGCGGTGGTTTCCAGGGTCCATTTCCAGGGCTTATTTTGGAAGGTGGGTAGGTTGTCCCATTCGCCTAGGGTCGCGTCTGGGTTTCCTGGGTATAGGGTCGCGGCTATTTCCCGCGGGGCGCTAAACGTCCCGTCAGGCGTAGGGGTTAGGCCTTGCGGGGTGGTTTCGTAGGTTCCAGGTGTGAAAGGAAGCGGCGGTGTGGGGGTGGTTTCGATGATTTCCCCGCTAGTGGTAAGCCTTACAGGCTTTCCGACTTTGAGTTTTTCAGCCCATTGGCGGGCGTGGGTTCCTAACCCTATTGTCGCGCTCATACTAGCGGCCTTGGGTTGCTCGGTAGTGGTGTCGCGTCCCCAGTTCACGGAACAGCCGGCAAGCACGGCGGGGTTCCCGGCGGCGGCTGTTTGAGCGTCGCCCGGGATTTGTTCACCGTCTAGGTAAAAGTTCGTTTTCCAGTTATCCAATGGTTGCTCCCTGTAGTTTCGCGTCGTATTGGGAAAGTAGGCGTTTGATTTGCCGGGCGGTACTGTCAGGGTCTACAGCCCCGTTGATAGTGATGTTTACCGTTGTAGCGGGCGCGGTCTTGGGCGTAGCGTAGCCGGCAACTTGTAAGGTCGCGTTCACGTCCGGGGGCTTCAACGGTACTTTCAGGGTTTTGAGATTGGCCGGGTTTACCATGTCTTTCAAAGCGTCTTGAACTTTGCCTTGCATGGACTCCACACCGTTCACCATGCCCCGCCCGGTCATGACACCGATATCGGTAAATACTTTTGAGGGCGACCGTATCCCTAACACATTCTTTACCCCGCTCATGGCCTTATTGCCAAGGTCGCGGGCGGTTGAGCCTATCGCCCCAAACATGGATTTGATTCCATTGATAAAGCCCTGGACCAGGTTCTTACCAGCATTGAATAGGGACTGTCCGATATTTCCTAACGCGGCAACAGCCTTTCCAGGCAAAGATTTCACGGTGTTTACCGTGTTTCCAACCCCGCCGTTTACCGCGTTTTGAATGGCGCCCCATGCCCCGGCTAGTATGGTTTGGATTGATTTCCACACGTTAGCAAAATAGGTGCTGACTAGGTTCCAGGCGCCGGACCATACGGTTTTAATGTTCTCAAGCTGGGCGGTAAAGAAACCTTTGATAAAGTCCCATTGGGCTTTTAGTATCCCGGTAATACCTTGCCAGATACTGCTAAAAATCTGTTTCGCACCCTGCCAGGCTAGGCGCCAATCCCCTGTAATCAACCCTGAAACCAGCTTAAAGAATCCGTCTAGAATCCCTGAAACGGTCTTAACAACCACAGCGATATAATCAGCGACAAACTTTATTGCCGGCTGTAAGAGGTTCAGGATCAGGCCGATCACTACCCCGATTACCTGAATCACGGGCGCTATCACTTTCACCACGTCAGCGATTAGGGGCATGAGAGCCGATATTACTGTAGTTAACGGGGGCAATACTGACCCGATTATTTGAATCAGCGGCGGCATGATACTGTCGATAAGCACCCCGGCCAAACTGACCACGATACCGATTATTTCGGCCAGTGGTGGAACCACACCGTTTATTAGTCCCAGTATTGGCGGAACTACCGCCTGTCCCAGACTCGTTAGTTGGGGAAGTATTGACCCTATTAGGACCTCTCCCAGGGTTTTCAACAGGCCCATGATTGGGTTAATGTTTGCCTGTAGCGCCGCGAAGCCTATACCGGTAGGGGTTAGCCCGGTGCCTACCAGCTGGGTGAACCCCTGGATTAGCGGGTTAATCATGGGGCCGAGGGTAGAAAACACGACGGCTAGGGTGGGTGCGATTTGCGAGGCTAACTTTTGTGCGCCGGGCAAAAATTTCGTGTTTATGACTTGCCCGCCCTTGGTAAGAGTGTTTATGACTTGCCCGCCCTTGGTAAGAATGGGCAAAAATCCTTTACCAATCTCGGCGGTGATGTTGCCGATTTGGGCTTTTCCTACCTCGATTTGGTGCGCGAAAGTGTCCGATTCACGTGCAAAGTTCCCATGTGCGGCGCTGGTTTGCTCCATAATCAGGGCCAGGGTCGCGGCCTGTTGCGCTTCAGCGTCGAAAGAGCCGCCTACCTTGGTAAATCCGAGTTCCGCGGCTTTCGCGTCAATCGCGGCCTGTTTCAGGGATACACCGTAGCGTTCGATTGGGTCGCGTTCACCTTTCAGGGCGGAGGATAGCGCGCCTACCGCGTCGCTAGTGGTTCCCCCGAACATGGAAGCCAGGTCAGCGCCTAACCCGATCAACTCATTAGTTTTAGCGCCTACCTTTTGCATATCGGCGGCGGCTCCGCCCATGCCGTTTTTAAGCTGGGTGCCTAACAAGGTCGCTAACTCGTTGTAAGAGTTTTCGGTTAGCCCTAGGGCGTCGCTTGCCGCTTGCGCGTTCTTGTGCATACTAGCGGCGGCGTCACCAAACACCGTATCTAGCGCGCCTACTGACTGTTCGAGGTCGCCCGCGGCTTTTACCCCGGCGATGACTACCCCGCCGATGGCGGCGGAGGCGGCGGCAAGGCCGGCAACAGCTACAGCACCAGCAGATTTTACTAGGCCTCCAAACTTTGACGTATGGTTGCCTAGTTTATCCATTTCGCTAATGGCTTTTTTAGAGTCGCCAATAATACGAACGGAAAGAATAGCCGACTTGTTAGCCATTGTTTGCCTCGTTTTCTAGCAACGTGAGAGCTGTTTCTAAATACTCGGGGGGTTCTTTTAGCCATACGCTAGGGGGGATTCCCGAGCGTATGGCCAAAGCGACTAGAACGGCATGATAAGAGTTCACGCCGTAGGTGTAGGGTTTTCCCCTGGTTCCTCTTGAATAATCACAGCGTCCAACAGTTCCGCCTCAATAAACTGTTCGTAGGTGAGTTCTGTCGGGATTTTGTGTAGCCGTTTCAATACCTGCCAGGCACAAAACGCGGTAAACGTGATTTCGGAGGTTTGCATATTCCAGCCGTTAGCGCGGGCGGCTTTTTCAAACATGAGTTTGTCAATCATTAAGACGCGCTCACGAAAACTTCCGTTGTTAGCGGTTTCGATTTGAATAATAAACGGTTTCATTTAGGGTTTTCCTTTCACTTGGTCCAGGGTTTTGTTTACATAGTTCTCATAGATTCGGAACCATTCGGGTTCTGTTTGCGCGGCGGCGCGCGACACCCAAAAACGGGGTTTTATTGCGCCACCCCGCCACCCTTTTGCCGGGTTCGGTCTGGTAAACCAACCCCAATGAATTGGGTTAGCGTAGGGGAACCTAGCGCCGCCTACTTTTACGACCGCCGCGGTTTTAGTTTTAGACGCGCGGGTAGTCTCAGCGATGTGAGTCGAGTCAGGCGAGCGGGGCGCAAGGATTTTCGAGGTATTAGCAACCAGTAAACCAACCTTGTGATGTATCGCTTTCATCTCGGTAAGATCATCACCGGCGGCTTTTAGCTGACGGCGTAACTCTCTAGCGCCCTCTACCTGGATACCCTGAATAGGCGCCCCGCTAACCTGACTCATTGCGCTTAACTCCCTGCCGGCGGGGTGGCGGTGGCTTTCTCCATGACCGGGCGGGAAGTCAGCGTAAACTCGAAATCGGCGGTGTTTGCCTTGTTCGGGTCGCCTCCTACCTTGACGGGTTTAATCATGCAAGACCCCTTAATAATCATGTCGGAGTCGTTGCGTGGCCGGAACTCGAAAGGCATATTTTTACCGCCGTTTGTCCAGGTCCAGGCGGTTAGTCCCTCCATGGTGTAATCCTGGTAGAACGTGCCTTTGAGGGTGCCTAGGATTTCGCCTTGTTCGACATAGTTAGAGCCGTCGAGCATGGGTACCGGATCTTCTTCTTTAATATCGGGTTCGATACTGGTCGCGGTGGTCATAGACCCAAACTCTTGTTCGGATCCGGTAGAGCCAAACTTTAGATGACCCGGACCGAGTTTCTGAGGCGTGAACGACATGATGGGGTTTCCTTTCTATTGGTTTTCGTATTGGTGGACTGATTCAAAATTTGCTATTAGCGCGGGATAGGTAGCGCCGTTAGCGGGCTGGTAAGTGGCGGGCTTCACCTCGGTAACCTGAAACTCTTGCCGGAATGCTTCGAGGCTGGTTTCTAGGGTTTCCCACGCGGTTTCGAGGTCTTGCGCGCCGGGGGATATTAGCCAGATTTCCCATTCGGCCTCTGCGGTGGTAATACCCGTGAATCGGTAATCGGGGGCGGTAACAATGGCCGCGACCTGGTTAGCGTGTACGCGCGGGCTTACCTCGGTAGGGTCGAGCGTCGCTATAGCTTTCACACCGGCTTTAGTGAAACAGGTGTTTAACTGGTTCACTATTTCGCGGGCGGCTTCCAACATGGTCATGATGGTTTCCTTTACGCTACGGGCGGCGGCAAGTATGGCCGGAGTATCGGTAGGGCGGGCGTGAACGGGTCGAGCGCGGGGCGCTGATACGGCGCGGCGGTTTCCGCGTCCCCGAACACTCCCAGGTCGCGCCGTGAGGTACGCCGGTTGTACAGGTTAGCGGCGACCTCCAGGGTCGCGGCGGCTAAAACTGCTTCCGGTATGGCCGCCCCGCCGGTGCGAGCCGCCACAATATCGGTTGCGGCTTTTTCGCACTGGTCGATAAACCCGGCATCTTCCGGCGGGGCTTGCACATACTCAGCTAAACGGGTACTCATGACTTGCCTTAGCTAGTGGCCTTGACAATCGGGACGATAGCGGCGGGGAAAGGCACGATCACGGCGTGGTATCCGTAAAGGCTGTAAGACTGGGACAGGTTAATAATGTTGGAGTCCTGCAACATGGCCGGGGAACCAGGCGACTCAAGAGTCTTGATAGCCTCTTTATCAAACAGGAACGCCGTGTTAGCGGTCGCGCCGGGAATGAGATAAACAGGGATACGCAACAGTTCACCGGAAAGACCTGGAACATCGATAGTTCCGGCAAGGTTGCGCCCGTCTCCGGTGTTCATGAGCCGGTTCCCGGTGGTTTCCAGGTTAGCCAGGGCTTTGAACACGTCCTTAGACACTCCCAGGCCGGTGATGTTGAACATGGTCGCCCCGTACAGGTCAGCGGCGTCAATAAGCGCGTCAGTCCATTGCTTCACACTACCGGCGGCGGGATCAGCCCCTAGGGCAATCTTGGTTTTAGCGTTAGCCACCGTGGAAGTGAGAACGGTTTTTACCAGTTCATCGGTGACTTGGGCGTATTTCAACGCCATGCCCTCCAACAGAGTGTTAAGCGCCGGAACTGTTGCGCGTTCCACGGCTTGACGGCTGACCTCGGTCCAGCCTCCCACCGTAGCGACCGGGCTGTTAGCGTCTTTCAGTTTCAGCTTTGACGCGCCCGGCAAGTCCGCGCCCTCAGTAGCCTGTTTACCGGCTTTAAAGTCCTCGGTTTCTACCTGGTAGAAATCTACAGAGGTTCCTTTTTCGGGTAGCGCCCCGGTGGAAAACAGCGGGGTGACACGCCGCCGGTCAATAGCGAGTTTCACGAAGTCGCCGACAAAGGTGTCTTTCATGATGGTGTCGCCGGTAGTGTTACCAGCAAACGCGCGGGCATAGTAGTCGATAGCGGATTCGTCACCGGCGGCGATATCTTGCAACCATTCGCCCATAGAACGCCATTTCGGGGTAGCCGGGGCGGGCGGGGTTTGGGGTAGCGCTTGGATTTGGCGTTGCATACGGTCCAGAGACTCGTTAATCGGATCCAGATCGCTACGGGTTAACATTTCCGGAGTGTCGTTATTCATGGGTTTTCCTTTCGGTTGATTGTTTTGGTTGTGTCGAACATTCGTGATTTGGGCGTCTTTATAGGCGGGGAAAGGCACAACGGAAAACTCCAAGGCTTTTACTTTTTTCCAGGTAATGACCTCGGTATCCCCGCGTTCCTCCACAATGCAAGCGTCCTCAGATACGCCGGGCATAAACCCGATAGACATTTTGGTTAGCACGCCGTCACGCAACAGTTGGTAAACGTCGTTGCCTAGGCTGGTTTCCGAAATCGTCGCCCTAATAAGCACGCCCTCGGGGGTGTCTTGGGCGTTGGTGATTCGCCCGATGGGTTTGTCATGCCCATAAAACAGCAACGCGCCGGTAGCGTCTACCGAGCCAGGCGCAAAGCGCTCACGCACATAGGGCATCAGTTCAGTTTCGGTATCGTAGGGGACCCCGATACCCTCGATTTCTCGTTTACCGGTATCGCTGGGTTTAGCACGGAATTCAAACGCGCGGGTCTGGTTTCCTGTAGTTTTCATATCGATGTCGTAAACAGTCATGGTTTCACAGCCTCCTTAGGTTCCTGGTTTTCTAACGGCGGTAGAGATTCGATAGCGCGGATCTCGTTTAGGGTCATGAACCCGGCGTTAAGCGCGATTTGGTGGGCTTGGTAGCGGGTAAGCGTGTCAGACCGCAACAGAGCAGAGATTTGGAAACGCACGGTCTGACCGCGCGGGGTGAACGTGGTTAGGGCTTCCTCAATCTTGCGTAAATATTTAGTCAGCGTGAAACGCACGAAACCCAGCCAGTCTTGCTCCACGTTCGAGTAAGTCATGCTTGACCCCTCGGTTGAGGTGAGCATGAGGGTTGCGGGGATACCGAACAGCCGCGCGATTTCAAGCGTGTTAAAGTTTCGCGATTCAATAAACTGAGCATCACGCGGGTTTAGTACGATGGGTTCATATTTGACGCCTTTCCCGGTAACTTTAATGTTTGACGGGTTAGCGGCGGCGGGTAGGGGCTTACCGGTCGAGGGGTCGATATTGTTCCAGGTATCCCTAATCTGTTTCGCGTCATCAGCGGTTAGAGCCTGGTCGGTAGAGAGTATTCCAGAGGGCTGACCAGACCCGTTGAACCATTGCGCGGCGTAGTCGCGAAGATTAATAGCGCCCTGGATTTCAGCACGCGCCGCCTGGATCGCTCCCAGCCCTTTCAAACTCCCGGGCAACACCATAAATTTTAGGTGCTGAATATCGGCTTGACCGTAGTCGCGACCCCTGTAAGAGTAAGTAATAACCCCGCTGGTTTCGTCCTGGGTGGGTAGAACCTCATGCGGGTTTAGTACCACAAGTTCCACAATCTTCCCGCCGATACGCTTAGCGAAAATGTAGGCGTTGCCGGTCACTGCCAGGCTCAACGCGATTTGCTCCAGGAAATCCGAGCGGGTAAACGATAACGAGGGCGCTTTGATAATGTCAGGGATTTCGCCGGCGGGGACTTCCACCCCGTGACGCTCAACCCGGAGCGGTAGCTGAGCAACAGCGCTAGTAATGATGTCGATAGCCCGGTACACAGAGACTAGGCTTGCAGGTTCAAAGGGCGCCTCCCGGCGCGCTGGTGGCATCACGCCGGGAGGCATAACGCCGGCGGGGTTCCCGGCGCGGCGGGATAGTTCACGAAGAGCGCGGCTAAAGCGGTTCATGTAACCTATTTGATTATTTGTTTTACTGCTTGTAAACCCCTTATGTTATTCATTGCTATTCGATGTTATTCGTTGTTACTGGTTGTCGTTGAGTGTTTAGAATACTTGCATTTCTAGGGGAGCCACCGGGCGGGAAACGGCGTAGAGGGCAACAGACGCGGCGATAAGCGCGGGGATTGGCGCGGTCGATTTATCCCGGTCAAACAGCGGAACCCCATTAGTCTCACGGATCACCGCGTTAGCTATAGCCACCGCAAGCGGTTTAGAACCGTCATGCCTCAACGTCTGCTCATCGCGGGCGGCTGTTAAAAACTCCGCGTCCGCTATCCGCCTAGCCCCAAGCGGTAAGCGCTCAACCGCTAAATCTTCGGGTAGATGGTCAAAGATTCGCCTAGTCATACCGCCGTCATCTGCCACGAACCTTGTTACGCCATAGGTTTGTAAGAGCCTCAGATAATCAATAAGCCAGGTCGCGCCGGGGGCTTGGTGTAAAACTCTCACGTTGCGGGTGTTAGCGTCTTTATCTTCCCAGGCCGCGACTATAGCGGTAGCGGCATTATCCGGGGCTATCTCGAAACCGATAACACAGTCGGTAAGCGCCGGCGGGGCTTGGGTGTCGTCCATAGTCAGATCGTCCCAATCCTCCGCCGCGATAAGGGACTCATCGGTCATAGTGAGCCGGTTGCCGTAGGCACGCATGAACTCGGATTCGGTCATGGCCGGGGGTAAATCCTCGCTAATAGCCGCTTCCTGTATCGTGTTGCCTAATGCTGGGTGATAGGTCCACCACGCCGCGGGGGTGTGTACGTCTAGGCCGTCTGGTAGCGACCATTCAAAAAAGGCAAGACCGGGTTTATCGCCTTTCCGCCCGGTTTCCACGTACCGGTTCATAAAATCACTTTTCAGGGTTCCCATGGTAGACACCATGAATATCTGAGACTCACCGTACAGGGTGACTTGGGAGGGCTTGACCGCGCCCATTACTGTCTCTCCGGTGGTCGCGTCCCATTTCCAAATCTCATCAAAATCCGCGTACCCGATAGTATCCCCATGCAGGGAACCCTCAACGGGGGCAAACTTCGTAATAGTCGAGCCGTTAGCGGTGCAAGTAACAGATTCCTCACCATTGGAAAGCCTGGTGTGAAACAGGTGACCTAGCGGGGACTGGTCGATTATCTTCATGTACTTCATCATGCGTTTACGGGCGGCTTGCCCGGTTTGCGCGGTCGCGGCGGCTTCCAAGCCAGGCCGGGTTAAGAGCCGGTGAGTGCGTAGCGGGGTTAGTAGGGTGGTTTTCCCGGCTTGCCTAGGCACGGTGATAAGGATCAAGCTGTACTTGTACGCACGTTTCCCGTTCACTATCCGGTATTCGGTCGCCCTGTTCCACACCAGGCGTTGCCATGGCTGCGGGGTTATGCCTAATAGCCTGGATATGCGGGCTATTTCCGCGCCCTCGTTTAGGAACCCTGGTGTAGGGGCGGGGCAATAGGCCGGGCGGGGTAGGTAGTCGAAACGGCGGCGTTCAGGCAATGTTAGCGGCATTAGTGTAGTCCGTTTCCGATTCGTCGATGTCCTCGGTCTGAATAGCCGTGAGTAAACCGGCTAAATCAGCCCCCGCGTTAGGATCGCCCTGTGGTTTAATCGATTCAAAGATTTCCCGCGCCGCGTTCAGTAGCATAGCCCGCCCGCTAGGCGCGCCTTTCCTGCCCATTTGGTCCAGGGACCGCGCGGCCATTATCGCTAAAGCACACAAGCCCGCCGATTCGTCACCAATCAGACCATTATCACGAAGATTATCTATAGTTTTCTCGGTTTCAGTCTCAACATAGCCCTTACTAGGCGGTTCAGGCTCAAAACCTGGTAAATAGTCCTGCATTTTCCGGCTTCTTTCCGCTTCGTTGTTACTTGTGTGAAAGTTGGTAATTACTGGGTTTTTCTGGGGTTTAGGGGAGGGAGAAACAGGGCTGGCGCGGGGTGTCCGGCGGGGCGCGGTTTCAAAAAAACGGGTTGCCTCATTTCACGAACCAACCCAATCCGTCGTAAACAGTTTCGTTGAGTGGTTTCATTTCCCGATTCCCTAAACTGTAGTTACAACTCTTGTGAGCCGGTCTGCAATTCTCTAGCGTGGTTATCCCGCCCTTGCTTCGTGGTGTGAGGTGCTGACATGACTCAGCGCCGGGCTTGATAGGTAACCCACAAATGCAACAGGTAGGCCCGTAGGTTTGCAGTAGCTTGTTAGTGAACGCCCTACGTTTCGCGTATGACATTGTTGTCCAGTCGTCCATTAGTACACCTGCAAGTCTGTTCGGGTCTTGGTCATGGCCGTTTCCTGGATCCATTTCGCTACAGCATATTGCGGGTATCTAACGGTTCGTCCTACTTTGACGAAAGGCGGACCGCCGCCCCTAGAGCGCAACTGGCTAAGGTATTCGGTCGTTACTTGGAGTTCGTTTGCCATTTGCTCCGGTGTCCAGAACTTTGCCGTTTCCACGCTAGGCCCTTACCCCGGCGCGGTCTGCTTCCACCTGTTGCCTTAGCCAGTCGAAACTATTTACGCCCGGGTGTTCTTGGCGCCAAAGCTCGCTAGTGCGGCGATGTTCCTCAGCGGTAAGCCGCTCCAAGTTTTGCTGTACCCGGCGGGCATTGGCGTTGCGCCATGCCTTGCGCCGCTCCTTAGTCCAAGGCTTACGGGCTGTTTCATCGCGGCGGCTGTCTTGGATCCGGCGGCAATGCGGGCAATTATTGCTCTCTTTGATATAGCCGTGGTCACAGAGCAACGCGTCAGCATCTTCCATTAGTTCTTCCTTTCCTGTAGCCCATGAGGGCGGTTCTTTCGATGGTTCAATATTTGGCGCGCCGCCAGCGCCGAAGGCGCGGCGCGCCAAATTATTGTTAAGGGGTGTACTCAGTTCCACACGGTGCGACCTGCGATTATGTTGCTCTCGTCTTTTCAGGTCTGCCAGACGCGCCCGCGTCTCAGCCCGCCGGGCTTGCCACGCCGCGGCACCCTTAGCCCATGCCTCACGCACGAACCGCAACAGCACAGGCTTATTAACCTGAATGAAACCCGCCATGGGAGTGCCATCTTGTAACACGCCGCGGTTCCAGGTAATAATTCCCAGACCCTCAAGAATGCGTAAACACCGCGCCGTCCAGCGTGTAGACAGCCCCGCCGAGCGTGAAACCTGCCAAACAGTAGCGTCCATATAGCCACGCTTACCCTTGATACGAGTCACAACAGCCGTGAGCGTGGAACGCACGCCCTGCCACTCATTGCCGCCCAACTCACCCCACCCAGCGCGCGCCATGGACTGCACCATCACCGCCGCCGGGGTCTCGCTGTTAATAGTCGAGTTCATTGATTCGTCTTTCCCAATTTCTCAAAATCTTCTGTGCGTCCCCCAGCTGCGAGGAAAAGCCAATAAGCTGCCTTTTGCAGGCATTCACGAGTATCCGGGTCCGCGTGAGATGGCGATGTAGCCTCTGGCTTTTCTTCCGGTCTAAGCGGACACCCAAGAGCGAGCAAAGCCGCAACCAGTTCGGGCGGCCATGGATGGCGACCAGTTAAATAATGCGTCAGCGTTCCGCGGGGTACACCCACAAGGTCAGCTAAATCAGCTTGTAAAATTTTATTGGCACGCATCCATTCACGAACAGATACAGTGAACGGTTGATTTTTATAAATGTTTTTCATAATTCCCCCCAAAACTCGGATTCCTTCAAAGCGTCAATAAGCGCATCTACAGCGCCCTGCGTAAGCCCGTAAGTATCCCCGAACCGGTCAATCGCAAGACCCCGGCAATGCGCAAGCGCCTCCTGAGCCTCGATCAAAGCCGCCCTCAAATGCCGCTCAACGCGACCAACCGCGATAGCGTCATATACAGGCGTTAAAGTGTTCGTTTCAATCATTTTTAGGTGCCTTTCTCAGTAAAGTAGCTTCATGGGAATTTTTGAAAAGTTGTTTAAGCGGTCGCGCCCAGCAATCACGATTGTTGGAAATGCACAAATGTCTGAGCCATACGTTAAAGCTGAATATGAAAGGCCTAGAACCGAGGCCCCTGTTGTAACGGACCAAACTCCGCGACTTTCTAGAGCGCGTAACCAATCCTGGACTAAGCCTGTAGATGTCTGGAAATGGTCGCACAATAGTCAGCGCGCCGCTGTCGCTCTGGGACTTGAGAAAATCCCGCTCGGTAAAGGCGCGCCTTGCGAGGTAGCCATTTGGAAAGAGGGGCACGGATTGCCGATTTGGGTTATTGCCGCCGGGTATGTAGTCGGTGAACTTCCTGACGATGGACGCATAAGGGACAAACTGAAACGCACCGGTAGCAACCTGGGAATTGCACAGGCCGAAATCAGACACCGAACCCCTGCGCAAGTTAGCGCCGGTGAAGTTGAGTACGGCTGGAGGGTTTACGTCTAACCGCATTGTTACCGCCAAACTCCTAGTATTGGTGTCATAACGCCGATACAGGCCAAATAGTTAGCCTCATTTAGCCGCCAAGGGGTCGTACCCCTCATACGGTCGTTCAAACATGAGCGGTTCATACCGAGACAATCGGCAAGGTCCTGTACTGTCATGTGTTCATGACGTCGAAATGAGTCCACAGCCTCACTTAAACGCCTATCGATTTCAGATTGCATAGACACCAGTGTGGTGGATTTTGCAACAGATTTATGAATGACACGCCGAGGGTCGGTTGTTTTGGGTTCACCAAAGTGGTGGATTATCCACTATAATGGGGTTATGAGCATGACACTAGCGCCAAAACTGGCAAATGAACTGCGGGTAACCGAAATTGCAACGGCAAACATTCGCGCCTTGTGTGCGCGGGCGGGGTGGAATATTTCCGACCTTGCCAATGCCCTAAATCAAAATCGAACTTCTATCGGTTTCCGTTGGAATGGTCGCACAGATTGGAGATTGGAAGAAATTGAAAGGGTAGCGGTCTTGTTTGGTACGACCCCGTGGGACTTGCTTACCCCTGCATTCGGGGACAAATGGAACCCGGATACAGAAAAGCTCCCGCGGCTGGATTCGAACCAGCAACCTGCCGATTAACAGTCGGACGCTCTGCCGTTGAGCTACGCGGGATTGCGGATAAGATTCTAACAGAACCTTTTCGCTAATGTCCACTCGCTGCGCGGTTACCGGTATCAGGCCGGTAAACCCGCCATGTCGCGCACCTGGGATTCCAAGCTGGACAGTGCGGATAGGTCGCCCGGCGCCAGCGCCCCGAAGGCCACGACTTCGGAAAAGCGGCTCCCATCCGCCTTGGCCCGTACCGCAATCCGCACTTTCGTCCCGGAGGGTAGCGTCGAAAACTGGGTATAGATTTGGGACTTTTGCAGGTAAATCCGCGCGTAGTCCCCGAAGGCCTTAAGCATGGCCGAATCCGGGTTCTTCAGCAGCAGCGGCGCTTTGCCCGGGTCGGGCCAGGTCACACTCAGAGTATCGGTATCGCGGTCCCACCCAATCTGCTGCACCTCGTGCCACTCCCAGCGGGTTACTTCGCTGTCTCGCCTGATTAATCCGCTGGGGTCGGCGAACAGCCACAAGTCCTGGTCCGCAAAGTACAGCGGGACACAGTTGCGTCCGCCGCGGGGCAGCAGTGGTTTCAACTCCGCGGGGATTTTGCTTTTCCTCAGGCTCATGAACTCCACTGTATCTCAGCGGGCTACCTTCCCTCGCGGGCATTTCCACGCTTCCCGGCGGCAACATCGAAAATGCAAATTCGCGGCGTCCAGAAATACCACCTGAGCTCGGTAACTTGTTAGGATGTTTACGCCCTGTTAGCTCAGTCGGTCAGAGCAGCGGACTCATAATCCGTTGGTCGCGGGTTCAAGCCCCGCACAGGGCACCGCTCAAAACGTTGCAATAGCAATAAAAACGCCCGTCAGGGTGTCGAGTAAAACCCCATCGTGGGGTCTACGTGGGGTAAGCGAAAAAGTTTCGGCGTGTCTTAATGGTGTTCCAACCCACCCAATAACCGGAAGGAAAACGACAATGAACACACTCACCCCCGCCGCTCTTTCCCGCGACGTTTATCTCGCTTCACGCTAGACTGAATACCTAGCCGAAAGGGAACAAAAATGCAGATACACGCGATTGGCGGAGACCTCACCGAGATGAATGTGGACGCGATTGTCAACGCCGCGAACTCCTCACTCTTGGGAGGCGGCGGTGTCGACGGGGCGATTCACCGAGCGGCCGGCCCGGAGCTGCTTGCGGCCTGTCGCAAGCTGCGCGAGACTCGTTTTCCCGACGGCCTGCCGGTGGGTCAAGCGGTCGCCACCAGGGGGTTCAACCTGGCCGCGCGGTGGGTCATTCACACCGTCGGGCCCAACCGTCACGCCGGACAAACCGACCCGCAGCTGTTGCACAACGCTTTTGCGAACTCCCTGAGTGAAGCCGCTCGAGTGGGCGCCCGCGAGGTGGCATTTCCCGCCATATCCGGCGGAGTCTACGGCTGGGATATGGCCGAAGTCGCGCGCCTCGGCGTGGCAGCCGTGCGCGAGTGGGCCGCCGGAACCCACCCCTCTCGTGACACCGACCTCACCGGCGATTCCGCAGCTCCAGACCCCGCTCACAACGCAGAACCCCCGATAGACAACGTGTATTTCGTCCTGTTTTCCCCCGAAGCCCTGGAGATGTTTCAAGCCGAAATCGCCCGCACCGAACCGGAGGACGACACTTGGCCTCCTGACGACTTCGAGTTAGCGCCAGGAGACACAAAAACCCACCGCAACGGCATGACTTTGGTCGATGCCTATTGGATTCCTGATGAAGAAGTCGCCTCGTATCGCGCCGATCGCAACGCGGCGGCCGCGGCCTACACGGAGGCGTTCCGCGCCGAGGGCTACCGGGTGTTCCGCGAATGGGCCGGCTCGGAGGACGGCGAGGCCATTACCGCCAGCGACAGCGCGGGCAACCTTCGAGCCATGAGGCACTTGGATCCCTTGGCGGTCCAGGAATGGCAGGAATTTTCGGCGAAATATGGCGCCAATGCCCACGCTGAACTGGTCAAAGCCGTCCGCGCCGAGCATCAATACCTCAAGTCAGCTCCGACAGACTAACCCCGCGCCCCCGCACAAAGCGGCGACGCAACCGCTTTTACCGAACCTCGCCAGCCCGACGGACTTTATCGGGTATAGCACTGTGTTCGCGGCGCTCCGGCCAGGTCGTACGCGCCAGTCTGCAACAGCCCAGGCCTCCCACAGCGATTACCGGGAGCGCCGGTTTGCCTCCCGCAAAGCCCGCTGCGCCTCGCGGTCGTCCTCGCGCTGGCGGATAGTTTGACGCTTATCCCACTCTTGCTTGCCTTTCGCCACCGCAATCTCCACTTTCGCGCGTCCGCCCACAAAATATAGCTCTACCGGCACAATCGTGTAGCCCTTCGCGGCGACGGCCCCCTCGAGTTTCGCGATTTCGCGCTTATGCAACAGCAGTTTTCGCTTCCGTTTCGGAGCGTGATTCGTCCAGGACCCGTAAAAATATTCCGGGATATTCGCCCCTTGCAACCACGCTTCCCCGCGGTCGACCTCAACCCAGGCTTCCGCGAGCGAAGCTCGTCCCATCCGCAAAGCCTTAACCTCGGTGCCGGTCAGCGACAATCCCGCCTCGTAGCGGTCCTCCAAGAAATAATCGTGCGCGGCTTTCTTGTTCCGGGCGATGACTTTCTTGGCATCCGACTCCGCTTTGGCACGCTGAGAAGGGGTCAACTTCCCTGGCTGACCCGCCCCCTTAGCAGCTTTTTTACCCATAGAGTGCAATTTTAGCGCAAAAGCGCGGCCTGCCAACTTTTTCCGCGGCGCCCCTCGGTCTTCACTAGGCCGGGTGGCCGCCAGCCCATCACGGTTTCGTCACCGATTAGTCACCGATTGGTCACGGACTCGTCACTGACACTGCACAAGGCCGTCCCCTCGCGAACCCGGTCTGGTGACGCCGCCCGCGTGAGGCGACCGCCTACAACACCCCCAGCGGGTTGATAGTTTTCCCGTTTTGCCACACTTCAAAGTGCAGGTGGCACCCGGTAGAACCGCCGGTCGAACCGACCAAGCCGATGACCTGGCCCTTTTGCACGGAAGCGCCGACCGAAACTTTGAACTGGGACTGGTGGCGGTAGGTCGTCTGCCACTTAGAACCGTTGATGGTGCCGTGGTTGATATAAGTCGATTTCCCGCCGGTCCCCTCCCAGCCGGCGAAAGTCACGGTTCCAGACTGCGAGGCATAAATCGGAGTTCCGCACCCTATCCCGAAGTCCGTACCGGCATGGAGTCGCCGCGTTTTCGTGATGGGGTGGACTCGGTATCCGTAAGACGAGGTCACAGACAGCGACGATAGGGGCGCGCCAAAAATCCCCCCTGAAATGGAGCGAGCCGGCATAGCGTCCGGCTGTTGATTGAGCGCGGCGATTCGCGCCGCCGCGGCCGCCTGCGTGGCCTGTTCGTCGGCGATTTGTTTCTCAAATGCCGCCCGCTGATTGTTCAGCTGCCCCTGCTGGGCGACCTGTTTTTGTTGCAACTCCTGAAATTCGCCCAGTTTTCGTTGCTGTTCGGCGCGGGCTTCATCAGCGGCTTGCACCGCCTGCTGGGCCTGAGTCTCCAGTTCCCCAATGCGGACGGTCACGGCTTCCTGTCGAGCCCGGGCGTTGTTGTTAGCCGCGTTGGCCTCTTGAGCTTCCACAATGGCACGATTTTGCGACTTGGTCGCCGTGGCCGCCACCTGAGCCCGCAGCGTAAGTTCATCCAGGGACTGGGAATCCAGCAGCAGCGAAAGCGGCGAAGTTTCCAGCATCGCCCCGCGGTAAGCCATACGCGCCATCTGACCGATAGCGACTTGTGTTTTTTCAATGGTTTGCTCGCCCTGCGCAATCTGTTCGCGCAGTTCCTGTTTCTGACGATTCGCAATCTCTAACCGGCTTTGAATCTGTTGGTGTTTAGCCTGTGCATCAGCCAGTTTCGCCTGCGCATTGGCGACCTCAGTTTGCGCCACAGGAATGGCCGCTTTCGTTTGTTCCAGAGCTACAGCCAGCTGGACCAGATTCGCGTTAACCCCCTCCAGCTGGGCCGCGAGTTCCGCTTGTTTCTTTTTCGAGGCGGCCTGTTGCGCCTCGAGTTTCTTGCGTTCGTCCGAATTCTTATCAGCCCGCACAAGGCCGGTCGCGCTCGCGCTCGCCGCGCTAGCGTTCGCGGGGGTGAGCGCCGCGTTGGCATAACTGAGCGAAACTGTGGACATCGAGGCAATCCCGAGTGCCGCCAGCGCCCCCACCAGGGCGGTCAATTTGCTTCGCACGTGCTCACCTCCTTTTCCAGCTTTCCCCGACAACGCGCCGTGCTTAAAAGTTTAGCGAAATGCCGCGACTTTCCCGGTCCGAAACATAGCCAACAGAACCCTAAACTCTGGTGTAGCGGTTCAGGGAGGCCGCCGAAGCCACGATTGCCAGCAAAATGGCCGCCAGCACCAGGAACGGCGCGATGAGCAGCACATCGTTGGGTGAAATGAGCTCGACAACCCCGGAAAGTCCCGACAGCCAGGACCCGACCAGGAACTTTACGCTGGCCCACAAAATCGCCACCGACCCTAGGGCACCGATCGTCGCCGCGATAGCGCCCTCCACCATAAACGGCAGCTGCACAAATAGGTTCGAGGCTCCGACCAGGCGCATAATGGAAGTTTCGCGTTCCCGACTCATCGCGGACAGCCGGATAGTGGTGGTAATCAACAGGACCGCCGCGATAATCATCGCAGCAGCCAACCCGATGGCCAGGTAGGTCGCCTGATGCAACCCGGTCAAGAGTTTCTCCAGAATCTGCTTTTGGTCAATGACCTGGGCGACCCCGTCGCGTCCCTGCAGTTCCTCAACCACGACCCGGTACTGTTCCGGGTTCTTTAGCTTGATTCTAAACGATGCGGGCATCATATCCGCTTGGACATATTGATAATACTGTTCGGTTCCGGCCAGCTTTTTGAAACTCTCGAAGGCTTCTTCCTTCGTCTCAAAATACACATCGTCGATGTACTTGCTGAGCCGCTCGGATTTTAACTGTTCGTCAATCGCCGCAATCTGGGCCTCGGTGGCTTCCTGACCGTTGCAGTTGGGAGACACATCGTCTTTGGTACACATCGACACGGAAATCTCGATTTTGCCATACCAGGTATCGCGCAGGTTATTAATCTGCATTTCCGCCAATACCGCCGAGCCGACAAACAGCAGGGAGACACAGGTCACGATAATGACCGCGACCGTCATCGCCAAATTGCGCCGCAAACCCTGGCCTACCTGGGATAATACGAAAGTTAGTCGCATTATTTACGGCCTCCTTTCCGCGCTGTCCCGACACCTTTCGGTTTCGCTAACGCCCTTGCGCCTTCAGAAGTGTGGTCGGTACCGTCGGCGGATCCTTTCGGGACTGAGGCTCCGTAGATGCCGCGAGCCTGGTCGCGCACGACCCGGCCTTCGTCCAGTTCGATGACGCGTTTGCGCATCTGGTTCACGATTTCTTCATCGTGGGTAGCCATCACCACGGTGGTGCCCGCCCGGTTAATCCGGTCCAGCAGACGCATAATGCCCAAGGACGTAGAGGGGTCCAGGTTTCCGGTCGGCTCGTCCGCGAGCAGAATGGGCGGTCGGTTCACCATGGCGCGAGCAATCGCCACGCGCTGCTGCTCGCCACCGCTGAGTTCGTGGGGAAAACGCTTGTCTTTGCCGCCTAAACCAACCATCTGGAGTACTTCGGGGACGACCCGGCGAATGACCCGGCGCGGCTTGCCGATAACCTGCAGGGCAATCGCCACGTTGTCATAGACGTTCTTGTTTTCCAACAGGCGAAAGTCTTGGAACACCACGCCGACTTGGCGGCGCAACCCCGGCACTTTCCACCGGGACAATCGCCCCAGGTCCTTGCCCAGGACCAGAATCTTTCCCTCCGTGGCGCTTTCTTCGCCCAGAACCAGCGAGAGAAACGTGGACTTTCCCGATCCGGAAGTCCCGACCAGGAACACGAACTCTCCCCGGTCAATCGTGAGACTCACGTGGTCCAGTGCCGGGCGCGCTCCCCGCTTGTAAATTTTGGTGACGTTGTCGAAGGTAATCAACCTTTTCCGCTCCCCAGTTCAGTTTCAGGTACGCTTCTAAGTCTATTTATAACAAAACGATAAAAACGGAGTGACACCCGCAGAAGTGCAATCGCAGGGGAAATCCGCGATTAATACCGCGCCAAAGGGCGTTCGCGGGGTGAGTCTTTCCCGCCTGTTTCCCCTACTGGTCGTGCTTTTCTTGATGTTTGCGCCAGCGAATCGCCGCGTCAATAAAACCGTCCAGGTCGCCGTCAAAAACGCTATCCGGGTTGCCCGATTCGTAGCCAGTTCTGAGGTCTTTGACCAATTGCTGGCCATAGAGGAAGTAGGAGCGCATCTGGTCGCCCCAGGAGGCTTTGACGTCCCCCGCCAACTCCTTTTTCTTATCGTGTTCTTGCTGGTGGCGCAGCATCAACAGGCGTGACTGCAACACGCGCATCGCGGCGGCCCGGTTTTGAATCTGGGATTTTTCGTCCTGCATCGAGATGACGATACCGGTAGGCAGGTGGGTCAGGCGCACCGCCGAATCGGTCGTGTTCACGGACTGGCCGCCCGGCCCGGAAGAACGGAACACGTCAATCTTGATGTCGCTCTCGGGCACTTCGATGTGGTCGGTCGTCTCAATCAGGGGAATGACCTCCACCGCCGCAAAAGAAGTCTGGCGTTTGCCCGCCGCATTAAACGGGCTGACCCGCGCCAGCCGGTGCGTCCCGGCTTCTACTGACAACATCCCGTACGCATAAGGGGCATCGACCTGGAACGTCACCGACTTTATCCCCGCTTCTTCCGCATAGGACGTATCCAGCACCTTGGTGGAATAGTTGTGTCGCTCGCAATACCGCAGATACATCCGCAGCAACATCTGGGCGAAGTCGGCGGCGTCCACCCCGCCCGCTCCGCTACGTATGGTGACGACCGCGAAACGTTCGTCATATTCCCCGTTCAGCAGGGTTTTCACCTCCATCGCATCCAGGTCCCGTTTCAAGGTTTCATAGGTTTGCTCCGCATCGGTGAGAATCGCGTCGCGGTCCTCCCCGCTTTCCTCCGCCCCCAGCTCGACCAGGGCCTCCAAATCATCAATCCGCGCCTGCATCGCTCGTAGACGCTGCAAATCGGATTGCGCCACCGAGAGTGATTGCGTGACTTTCTGGGCGTTTTCTTGGTCGTCCCACAAGTCCGGGGCGGCGGCTTGTTTCGTCAAGTCAGCAATCTTTTGCGCCAGCAGTTCGGGATCCATCACCGCCGAAATCGTCGCGAAAGACGCGCGCAGTTTCTCAATCAGGGGCTGAAAATCATCGGGGGAAATCACCTTTTTACCTTACTGGTAATCCGGGGCGGTTCTCAAATAAGTTGCGTTGCGCACCGCTGGGTCTATACTTATCCGGTGGCTCGCATCTCCGAGTTTAATCCCGGCCGCCGAATCTCGGCGGCATTCCTGATAACTATCCTGGTGGGAACGGTATTGCTGATGCTTCCGGCGTCCCGGAGTGGCACTGCGGTTGCCATGACTTTCGACATCGTCGCCCCCCGAGCTATCCCCGCCGGCGTCCCCGTCTGTGGGCCAGCATTAGCGGACGGTGCTCCCCTGTCGATTGCGCTGTTCACCGCTGCTTCCGCCACCAGCGTGACGGGGCTAATCGTGGTCGACACGGGCAGCTACTGGTCCGCTTTCGGTCAAGCTGTCATCTTTGCCCTCATTGAGTTGGGGGGTATCGGCACCATGACCATGGTCACCCTGCTCGCCTCGGCTCTGCGGAAACGCGCCACTTTCGAGGATCGTGCCATCGCCAAAGTGTGGTTCGGCTTGACTCCGCGTGAAGTCCGTCATTCCGTGGGGCAGATCGTGGTCGCCTCTTTCCTGTTGCAACTGGTGTTTTCTGTCTTCAACAGTCTCTATCTGTGGTTTTCCGGGCACGCCGTCTCACCGCTGCAGGCGGTGGCGCACGGGGTTTTCCTCACGGGTTCCGCTTTCAACAACGCCGGTTTTGCTCCTTACCAAGATTCCCTGATGAGTTTCAGCGCCGACCCCTTCCTGCTGTTGAGCTTGGCCGCACTCATAGTGATAGGAGGCTTGGGCTTTCCCGTCTGGCTGGCGCTCTACCACAACGGCCTGCACTGGTGGAAATGGGGCATGACCACTCGTATTATGCTGCTGGGAACCGCGGTGGCGATTGTGTTCGGCTGGGTCGCCATCACGGCTCTGGAATGGCGCAATCCCGATACTTTAGGGGCGATGCCGGTTCCGCAGCGTTTCCTCAACGGGCTGTTTTCTTCCGTTTCCCCACGCACCGCGGGTTTCAACTCCCTTGACATTTCCCAACAGTACCCGGAGACCTGGCTCATCACCGATGGGCTGATGCTGATTGGTGGGGGTCCGGCCGGTACCGCGGGAGGTATGAAAATCACTACGGTGACCGTGGTGATGGCGACCCTCTGGGGTGAAATTCGGGGGGCTCACGCCATCAATATCCTGGGTTGGCGCTTGGCCCGTTCGGCTCAACGTCAAGCCTTGGCGGTGTTTTCGCTGTTTTCCGGCCTGGTCGCGGTGGGAACTTTCCTGCTGATGCTCTTTACACCTTTCAACCTCAACCAGTGCCTGTTTGAGATCTGTTCCGCCCTGGGCACCGTGGGTCTGAGTACCGGAATCACTCCCATGTTGCCTGTTGCGGCTCAGTTCATGGTCATAATCTTTATGATTCTGGGACGTGTCGGGCCGCTGACTTTGGCGGCGGCTCTCGCGACCCGGAAACGGCCGGTAGCCTACGAACTTCCTCGTGACCATCCCCTTATCGGTTAGGACAACGCAAATGAATATGTTTAATCACAACTCCACCCCAAACTCCCCGGCCCATCCGGCCGGCAACCCGCAAAGCGCCGTCGTCATCGGCTTGGGACGTTTCGGCCTGAGCATGGCGACCGAGTTGGAGGCCAGCGGGGTGGAAGTGTTGGGTATCGACTGTAACCCAGAAGTCGTGCAACGTGCGTCGGCGCTCCTACGGCACGTGGTGCGGGCGGACGCCACCGACAAGGAGGCGTTGGCCCAGCTGGCGGTCGAGGAGTACGCCTGCGGGGTGGTCACGATTGGTGGCGACCTCGCCGCCTCAATCCTGAGCGCCTCCGCCCTGCTGACCCTGCACTGTCCCCAAGTGTGGGCGAAAGCCTCCAGCGCGGAACAGGGCGAAATCCTCAACCAGATGGGCATCACTCGCGTGTTCTATCCGGAATCCGAGATGGGTTTGCGCGCTGCCCACCAGGTCGCGCAGTCTTTCGAGAACTACATCGACCTGGGGCACGGGTTTGCCCTGGTCATCACCAGTTTGGGGCCGCGCTACTGCGGGAAAACCCTCGGTGAGCTTGATGTGCGCCGCCGCGATGGATTCTCTATCGTGGCGATTGAATCGGCTTCCGGCACATGGGAAACCGCTCACGCCCAGACCATACTGTCCCCTGACGACCGGGTCATGGTGGTGGCTCCGACCCGGATTATCTCCAAAGTCACCCGCCAAGATTAACGAAAAATCCATGTAATCGTAAAAGAAAAGGGCAACTTCCGTAAAGTAAAATTGTTTTACGTAATCTTAACATTGACCCCGCGCTAGCCTTAACAATCCTTTCTTACTATCTGACTTGGGAGTAAAAGTTCGATGTATGAAAGGAACACCATGAAAATCTCTCGTATTGGCGCGATTTTTGGCGCTGGCTTGCTTTCCATGTCTTTGTTGACCGGCTGTGGGGGCGGTGGCGATCAGGCCGCCTCCGGTACTGACACCGAGTCCGGTGAACCGACTTCGACCCTGAGCGGTACCGTCACCGGTTCTGGCTCCTCCGCGCTGCTGCCCCTGGCAAAAGCCGCGGCCGATGCTTTCATGCAGGAAAACCCCGATGTGACCGTGACGATGAACGGCGGCGGTTCCGGTGAGGGTCTCAAGCAGGTTGCGGCTGGTTCCGTAAACATCGGTAACTCTGACGTTTTCGCTGGTGAAAAGCTCGATGCGACCCAGGCCGCCGACTTGGTCGACCACAAGGTTTGCACCATCACCATGGCTCCGGTGGTCAACAAGGATTTGGGGGTCACGGACCTCACCACCGCCCAGCTGACCGACATCTTTACCGGCAAGACCACGAACTGGAAGGAAGTTGGCGGCCCGGACGAAAAGATTGTGTTGGTCACCCGCCCGTCCTCCTCCGGTACTCGCGCCCTGTTTAAGACCTGGGCGCTGGGTGGTGCCGAGGAGGCCTCCAACCAGTCCCTCGAGACCGACGACTCCGGTACTCTGCTCCAGACCGTGACCCAGAACAAGGGCGCTATCGGCTACGTGGCGCTGTCCTACCTGGCTGGCAAGGACGAAGTTCAGCCCGTCGCTATCGACGGCGTAGAACCGACCTTGGAAAATACCTACAACGGCAAATACCAGGTGTGGGGCTTCGAGCACATGTACACCAAGGGTGAGCCTGATGAAGTAACCAAGGCGTTCCTTGACTACATGATGGGCGACAAGTTCGCTGGCGACCTGGAAAAGATGGGCTACGGTGTGTCCTCCAAGATGTCCGCGGAAGCCACCGCTTCTCACCCTGACCCCGCGGCCTAAAGAGGCTCAGGCGCAACTGAACAAATGGCTACCACAACTTCTTCGGTGCGGGAGTCTGAATCGACGGGAATGCGGATGACTGAACCTAACGTGTCCACTCGTCTCAACTCCTCAGATTCAGCGCTCCCGCAGGCGCGTAATTCCGCGGCGGGTTTATCTCCGGCTCGGCCGCGGCTCGACTCGAGCGGGGCGGATAAACGTTTCCGTTTGGCAAACAAAATCGGCGGGACCATTGTGGCGATTGCGGGTGTTTCCCTCATCGTGTTAACGGTCGTTATTGGCCTGTTCCTGCTGTACAAGGGTTCTTTCACCTTTACCGCGTTCCAGCACACCGTGGGGGAATTCCTGTTTTCCCCGGACTGGAATCCGCAGGACAGCCCGGATTTGACTCTGCGCGGTAGTGTCGGCGCACTTATCTTTATTCTGGGCTCGCTGATGACCTGTTTCCTGGGTCTGGCCATCGCCACGCCTTTCGCGGTGGGAGCCGCCGTGTTCATTACGGAAATCGCTCCGCGCGCGGGTGAGCGCTTGTTCCGTCCCGCGGTGGAACTGTTCCTCGGTATCCCTTCCGTGGTTTACGGCTGGGTCGGTTTGACCGTCTTGGTGCCATTTATTCGTGACTATTTTCACGCCCCCCTGGGTGGCTATTCGGTCCTGGCGGCGGGCATCGTCCTGGCAGTCATGATTTTTCCGACTATCACCACTGTTTCGGCGGATGCCATCACCGCGGTTCCTTACGATTATCGGGAAGCCGCCTACGGCCTGGGTTCTACCCGCTGGCAGTCGATTTACCACATTGTCCTGCCCGCGGCCAAGAAAGGCATCTTGACCGGCATTATTCTGGGTTTGGCCAGGGCTTTTGGCGAGGCTCTGGCGGTCGCGATGGTTATCGGCAAGACTCGCGCTCTGCCGGCCGATATTCTCTCTCCAACCAGTTCCTTGACCACGGCGATTACCGCCGACATGGGCAACACCACCAACGGCGGCGAACATAACTCGGCATTGTGGACCATGGCTTTGCTGCTATTCCTCATCTCGATGTTCTTTATTTTTGTGATTCACATCATCGGCGCGGAAAGGAAGCAGAATCAATGAGTACCGCTACGACTACCGCTTCGGGTCTTTCCGCCCAGATGGAACACCGCATTCGCCGTGCCAAGAGCGTCAACAACCTGATGACCGGCGTCTTTGGCACTATCGGGGGTTTCTTCCTGATATTGATTGTGGCGCTAGCGGCCTACATCGTGGCTCGTGGCCTGTTGAGTTTTGACCCTGTATTCCTCAGTTTCACCCGTGACGGCATCATGAACCAGGTGTTCAACACCGTTTACCTGGTGTTTTTGTCCCTGATTGTGTCCGTCGCTCTCGGCGTTCCCGCCGGAATCTACATGGCTGAATACGCGCCAGAGAACCGCTGGACCGGGTTCATTCGCATCTCTATCGAGTCCCTGTCCTCCCTGCCCTCCATCGTGGTCGGCCTGTTCGGTTACCTGGTCTTTATCCTCATGGTGGGGCAACAGTGGAACCTGCTGGCCGGCGCTTTGGCGGTTTCGATTCTGAACCTGCCCCTGGTCACCACATCTACCGAGTCGGCTCTCCGGGCACTGCCCTCGGACCTGAAATATGGTTCGGCGGCCTTGGGTGCGACCCACTGGACCACCATTGTGCGGGTGCAGCTCCCGGCGGCCCTCCCCCACCTGATGACAGGGGTAGTGCTGGCGGCCGAACGCGGTTTCGGGGAGGCTGCCGCCCTGCTCTACACCGCGGGTATGTCCACCAACATCAACTGGTCCTCCACGGACATCACCTCCCCCACCAACGCATTCAACCCTATGCGTCCCGGCGAAACCCTTTCGCTGCACGTGTGGGCCATGCGTACCGAGGCGGTGGAACCCAACGCGGTGGACATCGCTAACTTCTCTGCCGCGGTGCTGGTGCTGATCGCCCTCCTGTTCTCGATTTTGGCTCGCACCATCACGAAACGGGTTCACGCCAGCCTGGCGGGCCTGTCTGACCAGGCCTCCAAGGGCGGCAAAGGCAAGTGGCGTAAGGCCAACTCCGACACTCCCGTCCCCGCTGCTGACACGGTGAACCATGCCGAACCGACTATTGACGCGTCGAACTTCACCGACCGTTTCCACACTGATAAAGGAAAGGAATAATCACTCATGACTGCGCAAACCAACGTCCTGGAGTCCCCCACTGCGCCCAAAATTTCCACCACCGCCAAGTTTTCCGCGCGTGACCTGCACCTGCATTACGGCGATTTTGAGGCTCTCAAGGGAGTCAACATCGACATTCAGCCCCGCAAAATCACGGCTTTGATTGGCCCCTCCGGCTGCGGCAAGTCGACCTTCCTGAAAACCTTGAACCGAATGAATGACCTAATCAAGGGCGTTAGTATCACCGGTCAGGTACTGCTGGACGGCGCGGATATTTTCAAGGATATGGATGCCATCGCCCTGCGCAAGCGGGTGGGCATGGTGTTCCAGCAGCCCAACCCGTTCCCCAAGTCGGTCTTTGACAACATCGCCTACGGGCCGCGCATCAACGGCATTCGCAATCACCGGGAACTGAGCGAAATCGTGGAACGTTCCCTGCGTCAAGCCGCGATTTGGGACGAGTTAAAGGATCGCTTAAACAAGTCCGCCGTGGGGCTTTCTGGGGGTCAGCAGCAGCGCCTGTGTATCGCGCGTGCTTTGGCTACCGAACCGGACGTTATCTTAATGGACGAACCGACCTCTGCCCTCGACCCCATCTCTACCTCCAAGATTGAGGAATTGGTCGTGGACCTGGCTCGGGATTACACCATCGTGATTGTGACCCACAACATGCAGCAGGCTTCGCGCATCGCCGACAACACGGCGTTCTTCCTGCTGGGCGAACTGGTGGAGTACAACGACACGGAAACCCTGTTCAGCGTACCTTCGGACAAGCGCACCGAGGACTACATCACGGGTCGGTTCAGCTAACACTGTTTTCGCTTGCCCCAGCGAACCCCGCTGGTGCGCGACCGGGAAATACAGTTCTGAGTTATGGAACAGAAAGTAGAGAGGTAATGCGATCCCGATTCGATCAACAACTCATGCAGCTCAACGAAATGCTGGTTCAGACCGGAGAGCTCTGTGAACAGGCCATCAGTCAGACCATGGTGGCCCTGTCCAGTTCCAGCGATGAAATCGCCCGTGAAGTGATTCGGGCTGATGCCCACATCGACCAGATGGAGCGGGACATTGAGCACCTGTGCCTGAAATTGCTGTTGCAACAGCAGCCGGTGGCGGGGGATTTACGCCAGGTTTCCGCCGCTCTCAAAATGATTACCGACATGGAACGTATCGGCGACCAGGCCGCGGACATTGCGGAAATCGTGAAGTCTACGGATATGTCCCTGGTGCGGGGATTCCCCAAGATTCCTCAGATGGCGGCGAAAACTGCTGAGATGGTCCACGACGCGGTCAAGTCTTTTGTCGACCGCGACCTGGCTTTGGCTACCGCCACCCAGGCGGCGGACGACGCGGTAGACCGGATGTTTGATGAGGTCGCCACCGAGATGATTGATTTCATTGTGCATGCTGATGCCGCAGACGCTCAAAAGGCTATCGACGTCATCATGATTGCCAAATACTTGGAACGTATCGGCGACCACGCCACGAACATCGCTGAGTGGGTGGATTTCTCGATTACGGGGGTACACGATGTCATCTTCGACACAAAATCCGCCTGAATCGGGCGCTCCCTGGAATAATGGAAGTGTGATTTATTTTGTCGAGGACGACCTAAACATTCGGGATTTGGTCGTTTACACCCTCGGTTCCACCGGTTTTACCGCACGGGGCTTCGCTGATTATCGGGAATTTCGCGAAGCGATGGCGCAGCTGCTCCCGGAAATGATTTTGCTGGACATTATGCTGCCTGGCGTTGATGGTATCCAGATTTTACGCCGGATTCGGGCCAACCCTGAAACCGAGGGCATTCCGGTCATCATGGTTACAGCGAAAGGCGCCGAGTTCGACAAGGTCAAGTCCTTGGACTTGGGGGCGGACGACTACATCACCAAACCGTTTGGCATGATGGAGCTGGTGTCGCGAGTCCGGGCGGTGCTGCGCCGCGTGGCTCGCCTGGCCGACCCCACTGCTGAGGACGAGGAAATCCTCACCATCGGCACTATTGACCTGAACCTGCCCCGCCACACGGTCGCGGTTGAGGGCCAGGAGGTGAAACTGACCCTAAAGGAATACCAGCTGTTAGAGGAACTCATGAGCCAGCCGGGGATACTGTTTTCCCGCGACAAACTGCTGGATTCCATCTGGGGATACAGTTTCCACGGCGAGACGCGCACGGTTGACGTGCATATTCGCACGCTGCGCAAGAAACTCGGCCCGGCCGCAAAACACATTGAAACCGTGCGCGGCGTTGGCTACAAGATTTCCGAATGAGGGCGCTGTTAGCGTAATCGCCATCGAATCAAGGGAGATTATATGCGACGCAAGATTCTGGGGGCTATCTCAGGTATTTCCGCCATAGCTCTGGTGCTTGCTTATGTCGGCTCTGTCGTGTTCTTTTATGGGGTCAATCGCACCAACATTTTGGATGCCCTGACCGAGGAAGGCAACCTGTTGGCGCTGAGCCTGGAACACCATACCGACGACATTCAGATCCAGATGCTCAACGATTTCCATCGCCAGACTCCCGGGGTTCGCCTGACCTTGATAGCCGGTGACGGTGAGGTTCTCTATGATTCCGAAGTTCCCGCCGCTCAGATGGCCAACCACGCGAGCCGGCCTGAGATTGTCTCAGCTTTGAGACGCCAGGCTTCCGGGTTGGGCTCCGATATCGTGGTGCGTGATTCTGACACCCTCGGCGAGGATATGTGCTATTACGCGCGGGCTATCCCGTCGGGCAAAATCGTCCGCGTAGCCCGTCCCGTCCGCACGTTTTATGCCACGGCCCTGTCCGGGTTGCCGATTTTGGGCGGCATTGCCCTGGGTGTGTTCGGGCTGTCTTTCCTCATTGCGCGGCGTCAGGCTCGCCTCATTGTCGAGCCGCTGGAACAGATTGACCTGAACCACCCGCTCTCGGGCACCCCTTATGACCGCGACCGGCTGCCCGAGATTGGGCGGCACACCGGGGTGTTCGGAAACTCCAGCGTTTTCGGCGGCGGCGGGGTCTTCGGTTCGGGAGCCTACACCGACACGAAACCGGAAGACGAGCCGAGCCATTCTGAGTCGGCGGAGCCCCCCCTGCCCCACGATATGCTCCAGGCCTACGGCAAGGACCACGAAACGGTCCCGATTTACCCCGAGTTCTTGCCGCTGCTGCAACGTCTGGAACATCAGAATCGGGACAAGGAGGCGGCCGCGCGTTCTCGCCGCGAGTTTTCCGCTAACGTGTCTCACGAGTTGAAAACCCCGCTGACCTCCATCTCTGGATATGCCGAAATTATCCGCAACGGCTTGGTGAAAGACGAGGATATACCGGGTTTTGCCGAGCGCATTCACCAGGAGTCCTCCCGCCTGCTAGACCTGATTGGCGACATTATGGAGCTGTCCCGACTGGACGAGGGCGGCCTGCCGTCAGAAGCGGGGGAGGTCGAGTTGTTTGATTTGTGCCGTACGGTGGTGGAGCGACTGCAGCCTCGCGCCGCGTCTTTCGATGTGAAGCTGACTCTGTCTGGCTCGCACACGACGCTGACCGGGGTGGAGCCGCTCCTGGGTGAGATGGTGTATAACCTGGTGGACAACGCGATTAAGTACAATCGCGAGGGCGGTGAGGTGAACGTTTGGGCGGGGACGCATCTGGGGAGGCCCCAGCTGATTGTGACCGACACGGGTATCGGGATTCCTTACGAGGATCAGGAGCGCGTGTTTGAACGATTTTATCGGGTGGATAAGTCGCATTCGCGACAGACCGGGGGTACCGGTTTGGGGCTCTCTATCGTCAAGCACGCCGCTATCCTGCATTCGGCGGAGATTACGGTGAACTCGACCCCGGGCCAGGGCACGCGCATCGAGGTGACTTTCCCGGAGTCGGCCTGATCTTGGGGCCGGCCAGTAGGAGGTACTGCGATGCTGATTCGGGGCGCGGCCTGGAGCTGCTTGGAGGCGCGCGTCATAGTTGAAAGTAAGGGTAAGCTGGCCTTTCCAAGTGGGGTGAGATAGGATTAAACCAGTAGTGTTTCCTCAGAATATATAGAAACAGAACTAAATCTGTGAGCGTTTTGAACAAGTGCTGCTGTCGAAGATAGGGAGTCCCATGAGAGTTTCCGTAAAGCGAACCGTGTCCTGGCTATTGGCGCTGGCTCTAGTACTGCCGGGTGCGATGATTTTTTCCCAGCCCGTAACGGCATATGCCGGGGAAACCAGTCAGTATGCGGACAACCTGGAAGCACAGCCAGTTAAAGTACGTGATGGTCAAGAGGCAGAGGATTTGGTCAAAAACCCCGCACAGCCTGACATTTACACTTTACGCAGCGACTACATTGTTCCCCGTTACGGAGAGGAAGTCACCAACTACCAGCCCTACGTCGCTACTGTGGGAGAGGCAGCTTCAGCGGCTGAAAAGCAAAAGGTCAAGCAGACTGTAAAACTGCCGGAGTTCGCCGGTTACGATAAGCCCAAAAATGGCGCAGGTCAGCCCATAAAGAATTTTGACATTGACTATGACAAAGTTGTCCAAGCCGCGAAAGCTGGGGAGCGTTCGGGAGATGCTGATTACGGAGAGGCGTATAAAGCTCAGAAAAAATACGTATATACCGGCGGTAGTGGAACTATTACGATTAAGCACCTGTTTCAAGATATTAATCAGATGGATAAATATGGCAAGATGCCGGGGAAACCAGACGATACCATCACAACTCAAACGGGGAATTTCGGTTCACTGGTTACCATTGAACCGTTAAAGGAATCTGATAGAAGGGGTTTCATCCCGGAAGATAGCGGTAATCAAATTATAATTACTCAAAAATTCCAGACGGTATTCTTGCGGTACAATCGTAATCACTTCGATGCGGAGTTTGACACAGTTGACGGAACTGCCGTTCCGGATCGCGCACTGTATTATGGGCAAGTCATTCCGAAACTGAACGCAGCGGATATCCCAACAAAGATCGGAGCAAAATTTATCGGTTGGAAGCCTTCCGTTGATTTACAGGGAACCCGAAACGGAGGCGTCGTAACTTTTAATGCTGGGCAGGTCATCAAGGACGCCAGCAATAATCCTATAAAAGATTTGGACACCAAACTGATCATGCCAGCACAGAACGTTAAGTTTACCGCCGTTTGGCAAGAAAAGAGTCAAGCTAAGTACACAGTTCTCTATTGGGCGGAAAAGTCAGATCATGCAGATAGCGCAAAGCTGAGAGACAAATACGATTTCATCGGTACTCGAGTTAGTAATAACGTAGCCACAGGTTACCGTCCGGACTTATCAGCCGAAACGATAAAGAATATTGAGTTTCCTGATCTCGATAAGGTTCGCTTACAAAAAGCCTGGAACGATGAGGCTTTCTTTAATAAATTTTATGTTTATAACGCAGACTTGACCGCGAAGGAAAATGCCGAAGCCGGTAACCCCAGTGTGGTAAAGTCCGTTTCCTCTACGGGCAAAACGGTCTACAATGTATATTACGACCGGCAAGTTTACACACTTTATTTCACACAATCATTACTTTGCTACGATTGTTTCTTTCCAACAATAGTTAAAAATGGCAAAACCGTAGGCAGTCCCGATAAGCCCTATACATTCAAGGCGCGTTTTAATCAGAGGATGGTAGGTCAATGGCCTAACGACCCGATAGAGGTAAAAGGGTTTGAAGACGGTTATAATAGCATTGGCTGGACTCTTAATATACCCGATATTGACAACTATATTGATCCTTTAGACGCATATCGTGATACACCTCCTTATAGGTTATCTGCAGATCTATTCTTGGACATAGAAAATATTCCCGAAGATGCAAAATATACAATTCCAATTGACGGACAATCTGACAAGACCGGTGGACCCTTTGATATTGCTCTTGGTATTGAACAAGATACAAATATTATGCCCCACCATCTCGATCTCTGGCTGGAAGATTTTGAAGGTAATTTTATTCCTGATTACGACCTCTACCAAGTGAAGTCTGATACAGCTTGGGAAGAATATGAGCCATATTCCCCCCCCCTTCTTGGCTATACCGCCGTCAGTGAACAAATCAAATCTGAACACTTCGAAGAACATCAACTCGATGATTACAATAATTCTCGACAAGCCGTAAAACCTTTTGATAACGACAAAGGTAAAATGCGCTTTTTTAAGAATTTCAAAGAGGACGATGGTTTCTCTTTTGAAAAAAATGGTTATATGAAATTTATGTACAAACGTAACAAGTACGAATTAAAATTTAATAATAATCCAGACACACTCAAAGCAGACACTGCGTATACTGCCAAAGAAAAGACTAACATCTACTACGATTACAAACTCAGTGATTTACATTTAGACAACCCTAATAATTTATTCAAACTTGGCTTGACTGACCTCTTGGAGCACGATGCGTCCGGTAATCTCACAAAGGATCAACGCGGCCATTACAAAGTCAAAAAACCCGCTGGTATTCCTGCACACTTCGAGTTCAAAGGCTGGGCGCTCGATCCCAGCGGTACTCAAATGGTGCGAGACGGAAACGAGACCATGCCCGCTCACAACATGGTTCTCTATGCCAAATGGGATGAACCCGATAAAAAATGGCAGGTTATTTTTGACCCCGACGGCGGTAACTTACCACAACTCGACGAACAGACACTCACTAAAACTCAAAGAACCATCCTCGAGGGAGACGCTGAACAAGAAGTCGAGGTAACTTACCCACAGAAGTTAGCTAATGACGGCGATAAACAACAATTTACCGTGCTCCAGCGCCAACAATTGGTCAAACCTCCCACACCTACCCGAGATGGTTACAACTTCCTGGGCTGGGAAGTGCTGCGTTATAAAAAGGACGCCGATGGCACCTATACGACCAAATTTGATGATTCTTACAGTAAGACTTACGGAGTGCCCGAACTTTACTATTTCGGCAACGATGTCGTCAGCCCTATTTACTTAAAAGCTATCTGGGTGAAGGATAATTTGGAACAGGTCACCGTCTACCATTACTTTTTGGATCAGCAATATCGTCTCGATCATTCCATTATGGATAATCCAAAATCTCGAGTCATCCAGAATCAGCGCGCCGGTCAGTACACTACTTCATCTGGCTCTGAACAGAGCGACTATTGGTTTCTGGCTGCACATGCCGAAATTATGAAAACTACTGATACGAATCTTTTGAAACTCTATACTGAGTATAACAACCGTATGCAGCAGACAAATAACAGTTACTTGCAAACGTTAAAGGTCGAACCAAAAACTATTACTGTCAATGGTCAGACAACCGCAAATCCCGATTACAAGCATAATGTTTTCCGGTTCTTTTACACCCCGTTCAGGAACCGAGTTTACAAAGTTAACTACATTGACGAAAGAGCCAAAGCAGAATTAGCTACTGCTCATACTGCCGAGGAAAGACGGAATGTTATAAATAAATACCGCATTCTCGACCAGGAGACCGTCTCCAGCGTGGCCCGTCACTATGACGCACGCAACTACAAGCCAATCAACGGTTGGGTGCTCGCCTCCGAGCCGCAGCAGCAGCTGTTTTATGATATCAACGAAGATACTAATGAACTTATCGGAATTAACGGTACCGATTCCGATGAAATCACGTTCTTTTATCGCGATGTCCGCATCCTCGAAGTACCAAAAAATGGCAAAACTCCTGACGGCTATGTAAGAGTGACTTTCAAGGCCGGCAATGGCGGCTCTTTTGGCAAGGATAACGACGGGAATCCCATCACAGAACTTCATTACGATGTCGTGGAGGGTACCAAGTCGAATCAGCTTCCCGTTCCTCAAGAATTGCCAAACGGTGCTAGCCCAGTGCATGGTAAATACTACGTCACCCCGAATGCAGGCTTGAGTTTCGCAAGGTGGGATAACCATCCCCTCTTGGCTGACGGAACTGCCCTTAGGAAAGCAGACGAAAGTTCCTACGTCTTTACCGCACAGTTTGAACGGCATCCCCTCGTCACCAATGGTGTCGTGACCACCGAATCCTTTACGGATCCGGCTGGTACCTGGACCAATGATTTTGCGCCCACTCTGGACGCGCTAAAGGGATCTATTAAGCAAAAAGAAAACGGTGTGCGAAAGGACTTACCCGCTGACGCAACTGTTAAACTCTTCGATGAGCACAACAACGAAATCACAACCGCTGATGCTATCTATAATTTGGTAAAGGAAAACGGAAAGACCGGTACGGAAGAACCTGTTCGTACCATACTCCTCAAGGCGAAGGTTCAATTCAGTGACGAAACCACCCCAAGGGAAATGACTGTCCCGATTAAGGTTTATAAGAATCGCTATGAGGCAACGCCGTCTGGCGAAATGCCTGACGCCCTGAAAGAGGCAACGACCGGGCCTAACGGTGACTTAGTGGATTTGCTAAAGGGCACTGCTGCTCGGAACTATGTCAAGGTGACGGTGAATCCGACCAATAAACTGACCGGTCTAAGCCCTAAAACCTACTGGGTTAACCCCAAGGCTTGGGTAGAGATTCCCGAGATCGCAATAGATCCTGAACTGAAAGCCTCCTCCAAGTTTGAACACTGGACAGCGGATCAGATTGCCCAAAATGACGATAACACTGCAGGTGGAGTTTATGACTTTGCTAAGCGTCACAAGTTCACCGAAAACACGATTATCACACCAATCTTCCCCGGGACTCCGCCGCCCACACCTCCGGGGCCTAACCCTCCGGGGCCTAACCCTCCGACACCAGGCACACCAGGGACTCCTACTCCGTGGACTCCGTGGATTCCGAGCACGCCAGGAACCCCGAGTATACCGGGTGGAACTCCGGGTACGCCGACACCTACCCCGACTCCAAGTACGCCGGGAACGCCAGAAACCCCTGGTACACCTGGTACACCGGGTGGAACCCCCGCTGCGCCGGGTTCGCCGGCTGCACCCAGCAGTCCCGACCAGAACGACAAGTCGTACTTGTCTGAACTTCCTGCGACCGGAGCCAATTCGCTGCTCTACCTGTATGCGGCGGTTCTGTTTACCCTAACCGGTGCCTTGGTACTACGGATCAGCCGGAAACGTGCCCGTGACTAGGGCATAGCTCTGAGCTGTACAATCACGCGCACACCCTCGGTGTCGCGCCGTCATGGAGGGCAGCCGCACTCCCTGCCCCCGGCCTTACTCCCTGCCACCGACCGCACCCCCTTCTGGTCCAGGCCCGCAACGCCCCCTGCCCCCGACCACACCCCCACCGACACCCCCCCTTTGATTCATGAGCGCAACGCCTCCCGCCCCCGTCTCCTCGCCCCACACCCCCACCGGTATCCCTTGCGCGGCCTATATAGGTCAGGCAAGCCATTAATTTGCTGTCACCGCCCAGGTTATATATACTGTTTAGGCACTTCGGGGCATTGGCGCAGTTGGTAGCGCGCTTCCATGGCATGGAAGAGGTCAGGGGTTCGAATCCCCTATGCTCCACGTGACGAAATCGCGGAAACCTTTGGTTTTCGCGATTTTGGCATTTAGGGAACCGATAGGGGATTCGAACCCGAGAGGGCTGGCACCGCCCGAAAACGCGACAGCGTTTTCAGGTGCCAGCGCGAGGAATCGAAGATTCCGAGCGTGACACGATTTTCGCAGAAAATCGTGGAATCCCCTATGCTCCACCACAAACCCAAAATCGCAGCTAACGACCTTTTGCGTGTCAGAAAATCAAGCAAAAACCACCCCAAAAACCACCCATTACACCCTTCCCCCCAACCTTGACTGTGTTTGCCATAACCTTTTGGCGGAGCTGCCGGGTCGCAATCAGGCTAGATACGGTCAGCGTAATAGGATTGCGCGCCTTGACGACTCATGCCGAGCAGCCCACCGATGGCTTGCCAAGTGACACCCTCACTGCGGGCTTTGCGTACCGCATCAATCAGGTCACGCTCCGCCGCTTCTTTCCGATCCCGGGCCGTCTGGATGAGCCGTAACACCTCCCCCTCGTGAATGGCGTGAGCATTACGGGTGATATCTGCCGGATCCGCCTCGGTGAATCCGGCAGCGTAACGGTCATATCCGTGTTTGAAAGCGCATTCCTTGAACTCCACATGTCAATTATTCTTGACACAATACTGCATATCAAGAAAACTTGCGGAGATGCTATGCCATGCGGGGCAGGGCGTCTTTGCCGTGGTAGCCGTCGTTGCCCCGGTCGGAAAATAAGCGGAGTAGGCTCGACATCAGACAAGTGCTAGGCTTTAGTGGTTTCGTAATTAAGGCTTGACTACAGGCAAAAAATTATGAAACAATTGAGACGCCGGCGAGAAGAGGGTCAAGGATTCTTTTCCACTATGTGGATAGCTGGCAACAATCTTTTTTACACTCCCCACGGGTGCCGCACGCAGTCGGGCGGAATCCGGGCACACACCTCGAAATCCTGCAAGTCTCTCTTGGACATGCGGCATTGCAATCCCCAAAGCATGTAGTCTGCAATTTGCAATCCCGAGGATGATGCGGAGTCCCAGTAGCAAGGTGTTATTTCTTGGGGCATCTGGTTAGAAATATCCAGCAGAGCCGCCTCGGCTGCGGTTTTCTCGGATTTTGTGCCGAAGGTCGCAAGCACCAGGTACAGGTGGTCGTTTTTGTCGAAAACTGTTTGGCACAACCAGCTGATGTGCTTGAATAAAGCTAGCTTGTATAGTCGCATTTTACCGGCCCGTTGCACATAACTATATGCCCTGGATTTGTATAGGAATGTCGCGTGGAAGGCTGGGGGTTGTTGGCTTAGTAACGCGAATACTTGGGCGCGTGTGTTCATGGAGTCGTTTTTTGCGTGGAAACCACGGGGCAGTGATATACCTTGGTCTTCCAGGGAAGCACGCAATACCAACATATTCCACAAGATGTCAGCATGTTCGTCTTTGAAAGTAGCGGAGCCGATTCCGAAATAGGGGCTGTCACTTTCTGTTTGCGGTTCCCGGAAATCCAGGGTGCCGGTTTCATCTATGTAGACGAAGTAATCTGCCATAGCGGTAATTCTATGGCATGCGGGGCAGAGCGTTGAACCGGTATCACAACAACTGTGACTGCATTCCAGTACCGGTGGTTGGCCGCTGGGTAGTTGATGATTCCGTTCGTGGAACGCATTGGGAAAGACAGACAGTCCAGTAGATGATTGATGGTGTTCTAATCGAGGTCGCAGCGTATGGGGATAACTATTCCATATTCAGATAGGCATTCCCGGTAGCCGGTAGAGGAGTCTACGTCAATGCCCAATCTGTTAAAATAGAAAAAACCCTGCGAATTGGGATAAAACGAAGCAGAGGTGAGCGCAATGTCTAGCTTGATACAAATCCTGAAAGACTACGACACCTATGTATTCAGTCATCTGTCCGATGAGGCACAATCTCTAATTGAAAGTGATCGTACTGAAGGCGATCCTTGGATGGAGATAGATGACTTTCTTCAGTTCGCTTTATTGGATTCCGTTGAAGTACCCGAGAAACTCCTACGCGATACCGAATATGAAGTGAACACAGCGTGGGACGAAGAACTTCAGCTAAGAACCCTCAACTGGATACAACAGCATATGGAGAAACATGAAGGGTGAACCTGAAACAAGAGCTGTCCTCCAACACATGTATGAAAGAAATATGATTACCAAAAAAGAACTAGAGGACATGAACAGTTTCATCGACAATGATGGAACGTTTGCTGCACATGCAGGAATAAGTGCCGTGGTAGAGAACTCGTCAAGAGACATTCCTGCTGACGTGTTGGATGAGATTCTTGCTCTTGAACCCTTTTTCGACGAGGAATACTACCAAGACATGCTAGATGCGCTAGCCGCCCGGCCGACTAAGCATTAATCGCGGTATCGGACACACCCACGTTATACGAATCAATCCGCCAGTATGGCTCGCGATGCTCGGACTGAATCACCGCCCAATGGCAGTTGTCCAAACCGCGCAGGCCATGCCACTGGGCCGGGTCGTGTCCCAGCAAAGTCACGATTCCCTGCGAGGTGGCAGATCCGTGGGAAACGAACAAAATCGTTTCGCCATCAGCAATTTTGTCAGCCCAATCGCAGTAAGCCTGAGACACTCGCTGGCCAACCTCGCGGCGCGGCTCCACGTTGGTAGTCGCTGGGTCGGGGTCGCCAAAATCGCGCCACGAGGTGAAATCATCAGGCCAGCCCGCCTTGATTTCCGTGGCGTTGAGCCCTTCCCAAGCCCCAAAAGCCCGTTCCATCAGACGTTCGTCGACTTCGACGGGCAATCCGAGCCGGTCGGCCAACGCGTGGGCGGTGTCGAGGGCGCGGCCCAAAGGTGAGGAGACTACCCTTGTGAAAGGCAAACGAGCTAACCCGACTGCGGCGTCTTGGGCCTGTGCTATGCCCGTTTCATTGAGGGGGATGTCAATCTGTCCCTGAATCCGGTGCTGCTTGTTGTAATCGGTTTGTCCATGCCGCCACATCACCAAGGTTTTCGTCATTGCCCTGTCCTCCTGTTCGGTCGACCCGTTACTGTTGTTCCTGCCGGCCGGCGTTATGAAAAGTCCTCGCCGATGAGGTCCAGCGGAGAGACGGGTTCGGGCGCCTGCACAGCGGGGCTGGACGGAGCGGGACTGTCAGTCTGAGCGGCCGGTTCCTCCGGATCGGGCACCTCAATCAGGGGCGCATCGGCCCACAAACGTTCCAACGCGTAAAACTGCCGGTCGTCCTCTTGCTGGACATGCACCACAATCATCCCGTAATCGAGCAAAACCCAATGAGCCTGCTCCAGGCCCTCACGACGCAGCAACTTTAAACCAGCTTTCGTCATCGCCTCGTCAACAGCGTCGACAATGGCCCGCACCTGACGGTCGTTATTGCCCGTAGCCAGCACAAACATGTCGGTCAGCACCAGGCGTTCGGAAACGTCCAGGGCAATAACCTCCGTGGCCTTCTTCGATTTTGCTGCTTGACCTGCTGCTATGGCGAGTTTGATGGACTTGGCGTCAGCACTCATACAGAAAAAATCCCCATTTCGGTTGTGGAATCGGGCAGGAGAGCATCTCCTGACGTGGCGGCTGGAGAGTCTAGCGCAGCCGCGCTCAGCGTGGCTTCCGTCTCTAGCGTAGTTCCCGAGGCAGACGTCACCGCGGCGTTCTTGTCCAGAGCGAAGATGAGCATGCCCACGACCACGACGGTCACCAGCACGACCAACGCCCAGCGGGCCGCCTGACCCAGCATCAGCAAAGTTTCGCCCCAACGCCCGGACTTGCGAATCAAACGTTCGGTGAAGGACTCCTCGAATTCGAACTCTTCCCAGTCGATGTTCTCCAGTTCTTCATCGGTGATGTCCTCGCCGAGTTCCTTACGCAAAACTTCAACATCGGCCTCGTGGAATTTCTGTTCGGCTTCTTTGAGTTCTTGGAGTTGTCGAGCCTCGGCCTGTTCCAGGCTTTCGCGGCGTGCCGAGCGGGATTCTTGCGGATTCCACAAGGTCGGCATACCAGGTCGGCCAGGCATTCCTGGCATTCCGGAGCGGCCGTAAGACATTCCGGGCATCCCGTAGCCCGGCATACCTGGCATTCCCGGCATACCTGGCATACCTGGCATTCCGGGGCGACCATATGGCATTCCGGGCATCCCATAGCCCGGCATACCCGGCATACCCGGCATACCCGGCATACCCGGCATACCCGGCATACCGGGCATCCCCGGCTGGCCGGGTATCCCCGGGCGGCCGTAAGGATTCGGACGTCCCCACATTCCATAGGGAGCGCCAGGCTGTCCCGGCATCCCAGGCTGTCCCGGCATCTGACCGGGTTGACCAGGCATTCCCGGACGTCCCGGCATTCCGGGCTGGCCTGCCATGCGGGGATTGCCTGAGGGAACTCCCGGAGTCTGAACCAGCATCTGCCCAGGTTGTGCTGATTGATGGGGCTGGGCGGGCTGCTGACCGGGCTGACCCGGGACCGGTCCCGGTTGCCCAGGTTGTCCCAGCTGGGCAGAAGGTTGCCCCGGTTGCCCTGGTTGGTGAGGCATCTGTGCCGGTTGCCCCGGCTGATTAGGTTGGCTGAGTTGATTGGGCTGACCGGTTTGGCCTGGCCTCTGCCCAGGCATTTGTCCGGGTTGTCCGGGTTGCCCCGGCTGGGCGGGCGGCTGTGCCGGTTGTCCGGGTTCTCCCGCCTGAGCAAGCGGCGGTGTCGGTTGTCCGGGTCGTCCAGCTGACAAGGGCGGGTGCGCCGCGATGTTCGGCACCGTTCCCGGAGCCTTGGCATCCGGCGCCAATCCGGGAGCCGCGAGGCTCGCGGGGCGTGAACCGGGCATTCCGGGCTGTGCTGGAGCAGTGTCCGGGGGAGTCTGCTGGTGAGGCGGCGCGGCTTCCATCTGGCCGGGACGCGGCACCGGAGGATTCGGTCGTGAGGTCGGTAACGCGGCTGACGATTGGGCCGGGTTTGGCAAGCCGCCGGGTCCTGAAAATACCGGAACTGGCGGATTTGCGCTGCCTCCAGGTGTCGCCGGCCTCGCCGCAGCGGAACCTGCCGGGGCGGAACCTGCCGGGGAAGACGGCAGGGGCCGGGACGCGCTGCCGGGAACAGGTGGGTTCGCTCGGGGCGGGGGAATCTGCGCGGAAACGGTCGAGTTCGGCGCTATCGTGGGAATCATGCCCGTCGTGGAAGGGGGCACCGGAGTCCCCGGTGTCGGCAACTGACGAACCGCCGTATCTGCGGGACGATTCCCGACCGGAACTGCGGGCTTTTCGGGCACCACGGGAGTAGTGCCGCGCACGAGGGGACGCTGGGCACCGGCGACTTGCGGCCCGGCAGCACTCACGGCCTGAGCCTTGCCAAGTACCGGAATCATGCCGGTCAGAGCCCCGTCCTTGTCAACAGCACGCACGGCTTGGGCAGTATTGGGAACTTGCAGAGCGGGACCGGTCGGACCGGCACCGGGCAACACTTGCCCAGGCCGAGGGGCACTAGCTCCCAAGCCCGGTAAATTGACCGCCTGCACCGGCACGGGTCGCGGCCTTGGCTTGCCCTCGCTCACAGTCCCCCTCTCGACAAGGTCATCACGGATCCGTCTTGCGGCGATGCATCGTTGACCGCGGCTGCCGTCAAAGCCGCCTTAGGGACGGCGTATGACGCCTCCCGCGGATCCGACTGCAGTCTCGCATCATCGGCATAGAGTCCGTATTTAGCAATATATTGAACAACACCGTCGGGCACCAAGTACCACACCGGTTGGTGCGATTTTACCCGATTCCGACAGTCGGTTGAGCTGATTGCCATGGCCGGAACCTCAACCAAAGAGACATGCTGTGCCGGAAGGTTAGCGGAATCAAAGGAATGTCCCGGGCGAGTTACCCCCACGAAGTGCGCCAGTTCAAACAGTTTGTCGATGTCTTTCCAGCGCATAATGTCAGAAATCGCGTCAGCTCCGGTGATAAAGAATAGCTGCGCATCACCTAAAGCGGCTTTCAAGTCGGTCAGAGTGTCAATCGTATAGGTCGTGGTAGCTCGGTCAATATCCACTCGGGACACCGAAAACCGCGGATTTGAAGCCGTCGCAATCACCGCCATCAGGTAGCGGTGTTCCGCCTCAGTGACCGGGCGCCCCAGCTTGAACGGCTGCATAAAAGTGGGCACAAAAATGACCTCGTCAAGGCCGAAAACCGCCTGTACTTCCGAAGCCGCTACCAGGTGACCGTGGTGAATCGGGTCAAAAGTGCCGCCCATCACCCCGATACGACGTCGACGCTGATTGGACTTTGCCGAATTTTCGGAGTCCAACGCCCAAACGCATCCTTGCGAGCGAGACTCCATGACGGCCTTTCTTAATCCTTTGCTACCCAAATACGAGCACACAAAACTTCCTTTTATGAAATTATACCCGCCCGGACCTGAGTGATTTCTGAAAATGGCAAGGAAATCTGTAACCGGACGGCGACCCGCATCCCAGTTCTATTCGGTTTCCCCGGGGTCATTCCACAGGCCGGACTCACGCTCCGCGTCCAGTTCTTCACGAGCACGTTTCTTGGCGTCCATCCAGGCGTGGTAGTCGATACGGCGCTGCTGGTTGGTGCGGCGGGTATTTTCGTAGAGTCGCGAATCCGTGCCGCGCGCGCCCAGCAGTTCCGCTCCGGCTTGCAGGGTCGGCTCCCAGTCAAAAACAACACCCGTTTCGGGGTCGCCAATCACGACGGTATCCCCCGCGTGAGCCCCGGCTTTCAGCAGGTCGTCCTCCACTCCCACGTTTGCCAGGCGGTCGGCCAGGTAACCGACCGCTTCATCGTTAGTGAAGTCGGTTTGTTTCACCCAGCGTTCCACCTGTTCGCCACGGATAGAGAATCCCGGCTCGCCCTCGATTGTGGTCGTCTCAATGGTGTAGGTCTTGGCAGGGCGCGCTGATTTCGGCTGCGGGCGCAACACGGGTCGCTCGCTGTCGTCCTCGGGCAGTTGGGAACGGTATTCCTGAACCATTTCGGCCAGCCCAAAAGCAAGTTCTTTCAACCCTTCGTGAGTAGTCGCGGAAACTGTAAAGACCGGCCAGCCGAGTTTCGCAATCTCGTTTTCCATCAGGGCGGCCATGTCTCGTCCGTCCGGGACATCGATTTTGTTGAGGATAATGGCTCGTTGGCGTTCCACCAGGGGTGGCAAGAAGTCCCTCCCGGGACGGTAGCGGTCCAGGGATTTCGCGTAGTGAGCGAGTTCACGCTCCAAAGTCTTAATGTCGGCCAGCGGTTCACGTTCCGGATCCCACGCCGCCAAGTCCACCACGTGGGCAATCACGCAGCAACGTTCGATGTGACGCAAAAAATCCAACCCCAGACCTTTGCCCGAGGCCGCGCCGGGAATCAATCCGGGCACGTCCGCCACGGTGTAGCGCGTCACCGGATTATCTACCACCGCCAGGTTTGGCACCAGGGTCGTGAAAGGGTAGTCCGCAATCTTGGGGCGCGCCGCGCTCATAGCCGCTATCAGCGAAGATTTGCCCGCCGAAGGATATCCCACCAGCGCCACGTCAGCCATCGACTTCAGTTCCAGAATGACGGTACGTTCTTCACCAGGTTCTCCCAACAGGGCAAAGCCCGGTGCCTTGCGTTTAGCGGAAGCCAGACCGTAGTTGCCCATGCCTCCCACCCCGCCGCGCGCTATGACCAACTGAGCATCCGGGGCATCTAAGTCCGCCAGAAACTCCCCATCCTCACTGGTGACGACCGTACCTTGAGGAACATCGAGGAACAGATCCTCACCGCGACGTCCATCGCGGTAGTCGCCCATCCCGGCTTGACCGCATTCCGCTTTCACGTGCGGGCGATGATGGAACGGCAGCAGGGTTGTTTCTTGCGGGTTGACGCGCAGAATGACCGATCCCCCATGTCCGCCAGCCCCGCCGTCCGGGCCCGCCAACGGCTTGTATTTTTCGCGGCGAATAGAGGCGCAGCCGTTGCCGCCAGCCCCGGCTTGGGCAAAAATTTTCACATAATCCACGAAGCTGACCATCTGGGCTACTGACCTCCTCCGGCTCCCTCACAGAGCCATCGTTACGTTAAACAGCAAGAGGGCTCGAACGAGCCCCCTCACGAAAGTAGTCACTGCCAACATTTAGGCGTTGGCGACTTCCTTAATACTCACGATGCGGCGATCGCGATGACGGCCGAACTCCACTTCGCCGGTCTTAAGCGCGAACAGAGTATCGTCCTTGCCGATGCCCACGTTAAAACCGGGGTGGTAGTGGGTGCCGCGCTGGCGTACCAAAATTTCACCAGCGTTAACCAGCTGACCGCCGAAACGCTTGACGCCCAGGCGCTGCGCGTTCGAATCACGACCGTTGTGGGAAGAACCGAGACCTTTCTTATGTGCCATTGTTACACCCCTTACTTAATGGAAGTTATCTTAATGCGGGTCAACGGCTGACGGTGACCTTGACGCTTCCGATAACCAGTCTTGTTCTTGTACTTGACAATGGAAATCTTGGGACCCTTGGCCGCGCCCAGCACCTCCGCGCTGACCTTTACCTTTGCTACGTCAGCAGCCTGGGACGTTACCTTGGCGCCGTCCACCAACAGAATCGCAGGCAGCTCAATCGTCTCCCCCACTGCCTTGTCTACCTTTTCCACCAGCAGCTCTTCACCGACAGAGACTTTCTCCTGTCGACCGCCGGCCTTAACGATTGCATATACCACGTTGAAACTCGCTTTTCTGAATGTCTTTCGTCCAACTGTGCCCTCACGAACCGCAAGAAGCACCGAAGTTCTAAATTACCGGATTTCACCTAGTTTTGCAAAATCAAGTTTCATCCACCGGTCTTGGCGGATACGCCAGCTCAACGTGGCCAAGCGAGCCAGGAAAAACACCCCGCAATAGCACCCCCACAGCCAGGCCAGTCCCAGGATTCCGCCGGGCGCGAAACGCCACACCAGCACTAGAGCCGGTATATAAACACCCAGGTTAATCAGGCCCGCGAAAGCCAGGTACCACGTGTCGTTGGCACCAATCAAGACCCCGTCAAACACGAAAACCACCCCGGCCAGCGGCTGAAAGAACGCCGACACCAGCAGTGCCAAAGCGGCCGCAGCCAGCACTTCGGGGTCGCTGGAAAAGATCCGCGGCCACAGCGAAGCCAGAGCCGCGATGCTCAGTCCCAGTACGACTCCCAGCCCCAGCCCCCACAGCGTCACCCGGCGAATCAGGTCGCGCACTGCCTGGCGGTCAGCCCGCCCCAACTCGAAACCAATGAGCGCCTGCACCGCGATAGCCAGAGAATCGTGCAAGTTTGCCCCGAAAGTCCAGGTGTTTGCCGCAATCTGACGCCCGGCAATGGCGACTTCCCCTTGGGAGGCCGCCACCCACAGGGTGCCGAGGATAACGATCTGCATGGTGAGGGTGCGAATCATTAGGGGCACGCCACCGGCCAGAGCCGCGAAAATCGCTCGGAACTCGGGATATAGTGTGACTTTGGCGCGCCGGGCTCCGGCCATAATTTTTAGCACAAACGCCGCCCCCATACCGATACCGGCGAGAGAAGTGCCGATGCCCGCCCCGGTGACTCCCAGGTTGAAACCGTAGATAAACGTGGCGTTGAAAGCCACGTTCGCGATGGCACCGGTGACCGAAATCACCAGTGGAGTCTTGGCGTCCAGCACGCCGCGCATGGCCCCGGTTCCCGCCAGTACCAGCATCATTCCCAGCATTGAAGGTGCCGCCGCCCGCAGGTACGCTGCTCCTTGGACATTGACCGCCGCGGAGGCTCCGAACAGCGAAACAATCGGCAGCGCCCCGACCCACAGAACTACGGCCAGCACCACTCCTACCAGCAGCCCCAGCCAGGCTCCGTCCACCCCGGTCTTGACCGCGCCGTGCCGGTCCCCCGCACCCAACTGGCGTGAAGCCACTGCCGTCGTGGTGTAGACCAGGAAAATACAAATCCCTACCAAGAACACGTTGACCGATGAACCGACGGTTAAGCCGGCCAGCTCGGTCGTTCCCACATGCCCAATCATGGCCGAATCCGCTATCACCATGAGCGGTTCAGCCAGCAGCGACCCCAGGGAGGGCACGGCGAGCGACAAAATCCGCCGATTCAGGGGCTGGTTCTCCGATTCAACAGGTTGTGCCTCCGATTCAGAAGGTCGGTTTTCAGCCGGCATGGTGTCCCCCGTTTCCATGTTCACAGTACCGGCTTCAAAATATCGGCCACAATCAGCAGCACCGTCATGGCGATGAAAGCGATAACCACCGTGGCTGTCACCGGCAGCATGGCCGCCAAATCGACCGGCCCGCCATCGTCGAGTCCCCGCGCGCGGCGCACCCTCTTGCGGATGCCCTCATAAATCGCGCCCGCGGCTTGCCCACCATCGAGAGGCATCAGCGGAATCAGGTTGAACATGAACAGTGTCATGTTCAGTGACCCGAACAGCAACAGGAATGACCTCATCTTGTCCATGAAGCCATACCCCACGGAGTCGCTGGCAGCGATAGAGCCCGCGACCTGACCCATTCCCACGATTCCCATCACGGAGTTCGGGTCGCGCGGCTGATCCGGCTGGAACAACCCGATGGTGGTTTGCCACAGTTTCACGGGCAGGGCCAGCAGGATTTTCGCGGTGCCTTTCCCGATTTCCCATTCATATTTGGCGACTTCCCCCAGGCTGGCGTGGTGGCGTTCGGTGACGGCAATAACGCCGATGATTGAGCGTTTTCCCCCCTCCATAGTTTGCGGGGTCACCTGGATAGTCTTGGTTTCACCGTCGCGTTGCACGGTGAGAGTGGCAGGTTTCCCAGCAGGGCTCACCGCCACTTTGCTGATGACTTCGTCCCAGGTCGCAACGGGTTTACCGTTCCAGGCGGTGATAACATCGCCGGGCGCCACCCCCGCCGCGGCTGCGGGAGAGTCCGGCGAGACCGTGGCGACTTCGCGGGTCGGCAGCTCGTAACCAATCGCACTCAACGCCACCAGCACGCACAGGAAACTCAACGCCAGATTCACCAAAGTGCCACTGACCATTACAATCAGGCGCTGCCAAATGGGTTTAGCGTAAAACGCCCGGTGTTCCTGGCCGGGCGGAATCTCTTCGTTGGAGGCAATCCGGGCCTCCTCGGCGGCGGTCAGCTCGCCTTTGCGGTTTTTCGTACGCCGCCCCGGATGCCCCGGAGCGTACATGCCGACCATTCTCACGTAGCCGCCCAGCAGCACCCACTTCATTCCGACTTCGGTTTCCCCGATTTGGCGCGAAAAAATCTTTGGTCCAAACCCGATGAAATATTGGGTACAGAGGATGTCGAAGCGTTTTGCGGGTATCAGGTGGCCCAGTTCGTGCAGGGCAATCGACACCATCAATCCCACAATGAGGGCGATGATTCCAGTGAAATAATCCATGACAGGGCGGTTCCGGTACGGCGTTTAGAGGTTCTCGATGAGCTCGGCGGCTCGCTGTTTGGCCCATTCCAAGACACCTTCCAGCGCGGAAAGGTCCGGGTCGGACACCCCGTGATGCTCGCTGACGACCTGTTGCACCACGTCATAGATACCCAGGAAGGGCAAACGGCCGTCCAAGAAGGCGTTGACGGCGATTTCGTCCGCGCTGGCCAGAACCGCGGGGTGGGTGTCGGAGGCGGAAATGGCGTGCCGAGCCAGGCTGACCGCCGGGAAGATTGACTCGTTGAGCGGCTCGAATTGCCAAGTAGCGGCACTGCTCCAGTCACAAGCGGGGGCTACCTCGCGCAGCCGGGCGGGGGCGGACAGTCCCAGGGCAATCGGAATGCGCATATCGGGCGGGGAGGCCTGCAGCAGGGTCGCGCCGTCCCGGAACTGCACCATGGAATGCACAATCGATCCGGGGTGCACCACAACGTCGATGTTTTTCGGTTCAATGTCAAACAACAGTGAAGCCTCGATGACTTCCAGCCCCTTGTTAAACATGGTGGCTGAATTAACGGTTACCAGCGGCCCCATGTCCCAAGTCGGGTGGTTCAAGGCTTGTTCTACCGTCACGTTTTCCAGTTCCGCGCGGGTTTTCGAACGGAACGGACCGCCGCTAGCGGTCAGAATCAGGCGTTCCACCTCGCTGTAGCCGGTGACGGTCGGAGAGCACAAGCCGCGTTCGTGTTTGCCCGAGCGCAACGCCTGCCAGATAGCGCTATGTTCAGAGTCAACCGGCACGATTTGGCCCGGCCACCGCAAAGTTTCACGCACCAGGGAACCACCAATGACCAGTGATTCTTTGTTTGCCAGGGCCAGGCGCGCCCCGGAGTCCAATGCCCGCAGTGTCGCGTGCAGGCCAGAAATCCCCGCGATGGCGTTCAAAACGATGCCCTGGGGCACGAATCCGGCGGCCGCCTCAACCCCGGCCGGGCCGGTCAGCAGGTTATGGCTGGCTCGCGGCTGGCCCAACTGTATCTCTGCCTCGCGGATTGCCTCGTCTAGCTCCGCCACGGAGCTGTTCGCCACGGCCACCATGGGGACTTCAAATTCAACGGCTTGACGTGCCAACACGTCCAGATGCCGCCCGGAGGCAGCCAAGCCCTGCACCCGGAAATGTCCGGGATGGGCGCGAACGATGTCCAAAGCCTGGGTTCCAATCGAGCCGGTAGAACCCAAAATTACAATATCTTGCACCCGTTCATTCTAACGGCAAGTTTAGGTTTCGCTCATTTACAGCGACCAGCAACCCCACCAGGGGACCGATAAAGCCGCGCCAACTCCCTTGTGAAGGGGACAATCACTCGACTGCCAGCAGCACTTCGACCGCACGAGCCAGGTAAGCGTCCACCGGGCCTTCCAGGTAGGCTCGGGCTCCCTTTGCCTCCGCAAACACCGCATCCCGGATTTCTTTGCTGGTCAGAGGTTTGTTTTCGTCAAAATATGCCACCAAGCGGTCCAGCAGCGCGTCCACGTCCTCAATCCGGTAGCCGCGCTGGCGTCCTTGGGGGTGAGCAAATCGTTTTCCTGCCGGACGCAACAGCCGCGGATAGAGAGTCGTGGCCTGTTCCGCCACCAGCGACATCCAAGCCTTTTGCCCGTTCACCGCGATATGGTCAGCCCGCGCCCGCGCCACAAAAGCCGATTCCAGCCGATCCATCGCCGCGTCGACTTCCACAAAGTTATATCCCCCGCGCACCACGTTGAATCCCTGGGCTCGCACCTGCGCCGCCCCGAAATTTGCTGGTCCACCGTTGCCTTCGTATGCCGAACGTGCCTTGGCCAAGAACTTGTCGACCTGGTTGCGGTCGTAGCCCTTGCCCAGGAGTTTAGCGGTGCGAAACGTCGTGTCGCTCACGTCCCGGCCCTTTCCTTGTTTCTCTGTACTCTCAACAGTTTTCCGCACGCTTTCTGAGTTTCCTCTAAGCCGCGGGAGGCTGCTTCGCTTTCGCCGCGAGCTGCCCGCAGGCCCCGTCAATATCCGAGCCGCGCGTATCCCGCAACGTAGTGCTGATTCCAGCTTGCCGCAAAATCTCTACGAATTCGTCCATGACACGCGGCAGGGACGCATCCCAGATACTCCCCGGCGTGGGATTGAGCGGAATCGGGTTCACATGCGCCCAAGTTTTACCCCGTTCATTGAGTTTATCCGCTAGTAGCCGGGCTCGCCACGGATGGTCGTTCATGTCTCTAATCAGGGCGTATTCGATAGAAACACGCCGTCCAGTCGCTTGGAAATACGCATAAGCGGTGTCCAACAGTTCGTCGACCTGGTAGCGACGGTTCATGGGTATCAGTTCGTTGCGCAGTTCATCGTCGGGAGCGTGCAGGGACACGGCCAAAGTGACCGGCAGCCCTTCCTGGGTCAACTTGCGGATTCCCGGCACCAGCCCGACGGTGGAAACGACCAGGTTGCGAGCCGAAATCCCGAAGCCTTGCGGGACTTCGGCGGTGAGGGTTCGAATCGTGTGCAGCAGGGATTTATAGTTGGCCAGCGGCTCGCCCATCCCCATAAACACCAGGTTAGATAGCCGCGCCGGACTGCCGAGTTCCCCGTCTTGGGCGGCCCTAGCGGCGAGTCGGACCTGTTCCAAGATTTCCGCCGCCGAGAGATTTCGGGTCAAACCGAGTTGGCCGGTCGCGCAAAACGGACAGCCCATCCCGCAGCCTACCTGTGAGGATACGCACAAGGTGACGCGTTTCGGGTAGCGCATCAGGACGGATTCCACTTGGGCGCCGTCGAACAGTCGCCACAGGGTTTTGCGAGTCCAGCCCCGATCAGCGACCTGGGTTACGACCGGGGTAATGAGCTCAGGCAGCAGACCGCGAGCCCGTTCCTGGTCGGTCTGGCCCAGATCTGTCATCTGGGAAGGCTCGGCTTCGAAGCGCCCAAAATAGTGACGCGCCACTTGGTCAGCTCGAAACGGCCGCATTCCCGCCGCGGCTACCGCCTCACGGCGCTGTTGCGGGTCGAAGTCAGCGAAATGCCGCGGCGGTTTGCCGCGCGCCTGCGCTCGAAAGTTGAGTTCTGCCGCAGCCCCCGCGTGCGTGGCCCCCAGCGGCGGTTGTTCGTGGGGCAGAACCTGTCTCTCCATAGGTTTAAGTTTAACGGTTTTCTCGGAACTTCCCGAGCGGGGTTTTAGGACAGCACCGGGGCTTGTTGAGAAAAGATAGCGAACTTCAACACGATATAGGCTACCGGCGCTGTCATCAGGATAGAATCCATCCGATCCAGCAGCCCGCCGTGCCCCGGCAACAGGTGACCCATATCTTTAATGCCGAGTTCCCGTTTCAACAACGACTCGCTCAAATCGCCCAGAGTCCCCACTACCGCCATGAAAACACCCAAAATAATCCCGTAAAACCACGGAATCCCAATCCAGAACGTGCCTGCCACGGACACGATAACGGCAAACAGGACCGAACCGGCAAACCCTTCCCAAGTCTTGCGCGGGGAAATAGACGGTGCCATGTGGTGACGTCCCAGGAATCGCCCGCAGAAATAGCCCCCGGTATCCGAACCCAGCGTGACGGACAAAACGAAAACCGCGGTCGCTTCTGCCCCGCATTCCACCGCCAACAGAGCCAGGAAAGACCCCAAGAACGGAATATAAGCCACGGTCAGGGTGCTGACCGTCACGTTCTTGAGCGCATCTTCACCGCGGTAGGGACCCGCCAACTGCCACAGCAGGGCGGCCGCCACTGTCAGGAAAGTTGCGGTCAGCATGGCCTCCAATCCGACCTGCCATGCACAGATGAAAATCCCGATTCCCCCGATGACGACAATCGGCATGCCCAAATGCCGATCCGTAAACCGGATGGCGTGGCGAAACTCGATGAGGCAAGCCACAATCGTCACCACGCACAAGGCCGCGAACAGGGGCTTCACCAGGAATAGGGTCAGTCCATACGCCGCCAGCAGTCCCGCCCCGACCCCGGTGGCCGCCACCAGGTTGCGGCCGGCCTTCTGAGATTTGTCGGGCGCGGATTGCCCGGGTTTAGGCTCTTTTTTCGCGGATTTCGCGGAAGGCATGCCCAAGCGCGGTCTCCGGCGCTGTTGCGCGGCACGGTTTTCCCTGCGGCTGGGCCGGGTCACCGGATGCACCCCAGTGTCCTCAGTTGCCGGGGATGCCGCTGCCTCAACAGATTGCGGCGTCTGGAAATCTTCAGTATCAACCATGCTCTAAAACCCAGCTAATAAACGGGTAATAACGGGCTGGCGAGGCCTAGATAGTCATCAACTCTGATTCTTTGGCAGCCAGGAGCTGGTCAATCTCATCGGTGAACTTCTTCGTAATGGAATCGAGTTCCTTTTCACCGCGTTTGATTTCGTCCTCGCCGAGTTCCTTGTTCTTTAGCATGGTTTCGAATTCGTCCTTGGCTTTGCGGCGCAGCGAACGCACGGATTGGCGGCCCTCCTCGGCTTTAGTTTTCGCCATCTTAACGTATTCCTTGCGGCGTTCCTCCGTCAGAGCGGGCAAGACGATGCGTATCGTTTTGCCGTCGTCAGTGGGGTTCACACCCAAGTCGGCTTCCGCAATAGCGCGAATGATGTCTTGTGAAGCGGACTTGTCAAAAGGCTGGACGATGACGGTGCGCGCTTCGGGAATGTTAAAGGAAGCGAGCTGCTTTAGCGGGGTCGGGGCGCCATAGTAGTCGACCATAATGCCGTCAAACATGGCGGTGTTAGCTCGACCGGTACGGATGGCGGCGAATTCATCTTGGGTGGCGCTCAAGGCTTTCGCCATCATGCTCTTGGCGGATTTGAGGGTGTCTTCAATCAAGGGTTTCTCCTTTGTTCCTTAGCTTTCTCCACAGGTTCCCCGGTGGGTTTTCTTCGTTTCAATCACTTTTCGTTGTACAGCACAGTACCGATGTTTTCGCCCAGCAACGCTCTGGTGACGTTACCCGGCTGGGTCATGCCGAATACACGCATCTTCAGCTTGTTTTCCGAACACAGGGAAAAAGCGGCTGCATCCACGACTTTCAGCCCATCGTGAAGCGCTTTCTCATAGCTGACCTCATCGAGTTTTTCAGCCTTGGGGTTCTGGCGCGGATCATCGGTGTACACCCCGTCCACCCCGTTCTTGCCCACCAGCAGTTCCTGGCAGTGCGTTTCTAGGGCGCGCTGTGCGCTAACGGTATCGGTCGAGAAGTACGGCATCCCCGCGCCCGCCCCGAACACGACCACACGACCTTTTTCGAGGTGACGAATGGCTCGCAAGGGCACGTAGGGCTCGGCGACCTGGGTCATCGTGATGGCGGACTGCACCCGGGTGCGCACTCCGGCCTGTTCCAAGAAATCCTGCAGGGCCAGGGCGTTCATGACGGTACCCAACATCCCCATATAGTCTGCCCGAGCCCGGTCCAAGCCACGCTGGCTCAGCTCCGCACCGCGAAAGAAGTTCCCGCCGCCAACCACGATGGCAACCTGTACTCCCTGTGTCACCGCCGCGGCGACCTGCTGGGCAATATCGGAAACCACATCGGGGTCGAGCCCCACTTGACCGCCGCCAAAGACTTCGCCGGACAGTTTCATCAAAACCCGGCGTTTACCGGGGGCTACTGAGCCGTCGTCGCTCATTTATCTTCTCCCTTGAAAGACCTACATCCTTAGACATTATACGCAAATGCCCCAAAGCCTTCATCGACCCTGGGGCATTTGCTTAGTTCAAATGGTTGCTAAACCCTTTCGGGGTTTACTCGCCAGCCTGCAAACGCGCAAAAGCGGTGACCTTGCCCTTGGAGGCTTCCACAATCTTGCCGACCGTGGTCTTGGGATCCTTGGCAAAGGGCTGTTCGAGCAGCACGCAGTCCTTGTAAAAGCCCTTCATCCGGCCTTCCACAATCTTGGCGACAGCAGCTTCCGGCTTGCCTTCGGCCTTGGTGGTTTCGGTCAGCGTGGCGCGTTCCTTTTCGACTTCGGCAGCGGGAACATCCTCGCAACTGAGGTACTCCGGGCTGTAGGCCGCGATGTGCATCGCGACGTCGTGAGCGACTTCGGCACCGGCCTTGTCGGTAGCCACCAGCACGCCAACGGTCGGAGGCAGGTCCTGGGAAGAACGGTGCAGGTAGACATCGACGGCTTCGCCCTCGACCTGACGCACGTTGCCGACTTCCAGTTTCTCGCCGATAATGGCCGCGACCGCGTCCAAGGTGTCCTTGACGGTGCCGTCAGCAGACTTGGCAGCCAAAAGTTCCTCTACGCTAGCCGCGCCGGATGCTGCGGCGGCGTCCAGAATCTTGTCCGCCATCGCGATGAATTTATCGGTCTTGACCACGAAGTCGGTTTCCGCGTTGACCTCAACCATGGTGCCACGCTGGCCAGCCTTGGTGTCGGTAACTTTCGCGGCAATCAAGCCAGCGCCAGCGGAGCGGCCTTCCCGCTTCGAAAGGGACTTCAAGCCCTTGACACGAATAATCTTCAAGGCTTCCTCGCGGTCGCCGTTCGCTTCTTCCAGGGCTTTCTTAACGTCAGCCAGACCCGCGCCGGTTTCTTCGCGCAGATCCTTCAGGTCTTGCATACTGTATTTAGCCAATTTTTCCTCCAGTTTCAGAGCAAGTTTCATGCACCGGGAATCTCATATTCCCGAGTCTTTTTAAGGGCAGAGCGTGAAACCAATCGTTTCCCGCTCCTGTGCAGCCGATTACTCGGCCTTTTCGTCGGCTTTCTCGCCCTCAGCGGCGGGTTCAGCAGGCTTTTCCTCCGCCGGAGCGGTTTCGGCGGGCTGTTCCGCGGCGGGAGTGTTCGCATCGTCGCCGGCCAGCAGTTCGCGTTCCCACTCAGCCATCGGTTCGGCGCTTTCCGGGTTCTCGCCCAGCTGTTTCTTGGAGCGAGCCACCAGGCCCTCCGCGCAAGCGTCAGCGATTACCTTGGTCAGCAAATCGACGGCGCGAATCGCGTCGTCGTTGCCGGGAATGCCGTAATCGACTTCGTCAGGGTCGCAGTTCGTGTCCAGGATGGCCACGACCGGAATCCCGAGCTTTTGGGCTTCGGCAATCGCCAGGTGTTCTTTCTTGGTGTCAACCACCCAGATAGCTGAAGGGGTCTTTGCCATGTCGCGGATGCCGCCCAAAGTCTTGGCCAGCTTGTCCTTTTCACGGCGCATCATCAACAGTTCCTTCTTCGTCAACCCCGAGGCGGAAGTGTCCTCAAAGTCGTACTGTTCCAGTTCCTTCAAACGCTGCAAACGCTTGTGTACCGTAGAGAAGTTGGTCAGCATGCCACCCAGCCAACGTTCGTTGACGTAAGGCATCCCCACGCGGGTGGCCTGTTCCTGAATGGACTCCTGAGCCTGTTTCTTGGTGCCAACGAACAGCAACGTGCCGCCGTGGGCCACGGTTTCCTTAACGAATTCGTAAGCAATATCGATGTCAGCGATGGTTTGCTGCAAATCGAGAATGTAAATGCCGGAACGGTCGGTCAAAATAAACCGCTTCATCTTGGGGTTCCAGCGACGGGTCTGATGCCCGAAATGTACGCCGCTTTCCAAAAGCTGGCGCATGGTAACGACTGCCATGTGGCGTCCTTCTTTCAGTTATGGGACACAGCTACCCCGGCGCGCGCAGCACTCCGGGGACGTCTACGTCCAATTTCGGTTAATGCCTGGTGTCCGCTCGCTTTCCCCACCCCACAGGGACCTGGGGGATTGCGCTCATCACAGCTAAGCTGACGAAAAACCGGCAGCGCCGCGATTGCGAACACGCGAAGTCAGCTGCATGGGCAGCTGCGAGGGTTAACTTTACCAAAACTTCCTATGAAAAAGCCAATTCGGCGCGACCTGGTGCGGTTTTGTGGTTTATCCACAAGCGGGGCGAAATGGGGTTTATCCACAGGGAAAAAATTATTCTCTGGTGTGGGTGTTCCCTTTCGCGACACACTGCAGTCATGAGAAAAGTTATCATCACGCTTTGCTGTTGCCTGACCTTGAGCCTGACCGGGGTGTCCGCTTCACCAGCCGCCGGCATCACCGCCGACCGAGGTTTACCCGCCGTTGCCAGTTCAGCGACCCCAACAGCCCTTTCATCAGGAAAAACGTCAGGTCTGCGCGACTTCCTGTACTGGCCTACAGGTCACCCGACGGCAGTTCCCCGCAAATTCGACCCACCGGCCCAAAAATGGCTGGCCGGACACCGCGGTATCGACCTCAGGGTGAGCCCCGGTCAAACCGTTTTTGCTGCGACTGACGCGACGGTGCTCTATGCCGGTAACTTGGCGGGTCGTCCGGTGATTTCCCTCGAGGACACCACCGGACGGCGCTACACCTACGAACCGGTAGAACCTTCGGTCGCGGTCGGGGATGACGTGACTCGTGGCCAAGCTATCGGGACGGCGCTGGGAGGACACTGTTCCGGTGGGGACTGCCTGCATTTCGGGGTCAAGGACGGCCCGGACGGTTACGTAGACCCGTTGCGTCTATTAGGGGGAAGGATTCGCCTGTTCCCGGTTCACTAGGCGGATTACAGACGATCGGCCGAAGCCGAGCGCTTACTCCTCAGCAGGGGAAGATGAATATTGAGTCGGGGCTTTATAGATGCCGGTAATCAAGTTGCTGCCGTGAACGTACTCCACCCGGTACTGGGATACGGTGTTCGAAGGGGCATCGTATTTCAGAACCTCGCCCTTCTCGGAGCGAGCGATAATCGGGGGTTCTTCATTGCGAGCCACGACCCAAAAAACCGACTGGTTCTGTTTGGTCTTTCCGACAGAAACATCGAGGATTTCCGTGCGCGGCACCCCGGTTTCCACATGGGAATACTTCTTTGTGAAGGCATTGGACCACTGGGCCATCTCCTGGCACTTCGTGCAGGCATTGGTGTAAACCTGGTTGGCGAAATGGGTATCGCTCGCCACAAAGCTGTAGTACATGGAGTAGGTAAAGTACTTCACTACTGTGGCCGCGCCGTCCACGGAAAACTCGTGGAAAAACTTCGGCTTGTCAAACGGTGCCACTTTCATCAACTGATCAGCGGGAATGGTCTGTAGGTCAGCGGGGGAAGGTTTACCTTCGGTGGTCGCGGTATAGCGGGGCGCCGGTGCTCCGGGAATCGGGTCTCGGGTCGTTTCAGGGGCGGCGGGTTCGACCAGAGGAATATCCGCGGTCATCATTTCCCGGGCGGTCCTCTCAGAGCCAGAAGCACCAACCGCAGTACCGCATCCCGTCAAGACCGCAGCAGAGCACAGCATCACCAGCGATGCTTGTAAGATCCGCAGTTTCCCGACCACGACGCTCCTTTCGAGGCACCATACTCTACAAGTTCTTAAAACATTGTATGTGTTATTGTAGGAAATTCATAGAATCAATCCAGCTTTTTCCCAGTTTTGTCAAGACATTCCCAGGAAACTATCCGTCCAGGTCAAAGGCTCGATTTTTCGATATTTTAGAAAATCATTGGGGATTTTTTTAAATTAGGACTTTAGGCCCGGGGATGCGCCTGCAAATACACCGCGCGGAGCTTGTCCATCGACAGATGCGTATAGCGCTGGGTTGTGGCCAGGCTGGCGTGCCCCAGGATTTCCTGGACGCTGCGCAGATCCGCGCCGCCATCCAACAGGTGAGTAGCGGCGGTGTGACGCAGCCCGTGCGGTCCCAAGTCCGGGACTCCCGCCTGCGCGGTCAGGCGATGCAGCATGCCGCGGACTATCCGCGTATCCAGCACCCCACCTTTTGCCCCCAGAAATACCCGGTTCAGCGCCGGTTTTTCCGGATTGACCAGGTCGGGGCGGCCTTTTTCCAGGTATTCTTCCATCGCCAGACCCGCGGGAATACCGTAGGGCACGACCCGCTGCTTGTCGCCTTTTCCCGTCACCCGGATAGTGCGCTGGCTTTTGTTGATGTTAGCTAGCTCCAGCCCGGTCAACTCACTGACCCGAATGCCGGTGGCATAAAGCAGCTCCAATGCGGCCCAGTCCCGCAGTTTGACCGGATCGGGAGCAGCGGAGTCTTCCCGATAAGCAGCGGCTCGAGCCGTTTCCAAGAGGTGCGCCGCATCAGCGGCCGACAGGACCGTGGGCAGGGCATTATCCGGCCGCGAAGCCCGCAGGTTTTGCCCAGCATCGCCCGGGACTATGCCGCGGACCTGCGCCCACGATGCAAAAGTGCGGAAGGACGCGACTCGGCGAGCCAGCGTGGCGCGGCTCATCCCCGCGCGGCTCATCGAACCCAGCCACGCCCGAATCCGGGCAGGATTAGCCAAATCCGCACGCAGCCGCGACACTCCAGAGTCATCCTCAGAATCGGAGTCGACCAGGAAAGTCATCAGTTCCCGCAAATCCGTGAGGTAGGCCCGCACGGTTTGCGGGGAAAGCCCCCGGTTTACGCTCAGCCATTGCCCAAAATCAGCGGTGATTTCCGAGGCGAAGTCCGCGGCTGGATGATTTTCACTCACCCCATGATTCTATCTGGCCATAGCAGTCGCCCCCAGGCGATACCGCCCGTTGCGGGTTTCGACCTTGCCGTCCAACTCCATCAATCCCAGCTCGCTTTGCACCGCGCGAGTGCCCAAACCGGCCGCACGAGCCACCTGCTCTAAGGATTTCCACACCGTTTTCGACAGGGAATCAATAACTTTCACCCCGTCACTGCTCAATCCGGCAAAGAGCGAGGGCGCCGGGATTTGTCCGGCGGAGTTGCGCTGGGATGCAGACGCTGCTGCCCCGGCATCGGCTTTGTTTGGGGCCACCCCGGCACCGAACACCTTTTGCTCCTGAGCGTTCAGCGGAAACATGAGTTCCATAATTTCCTCCGCATTCGTCACCAGGGCAGCGCCTTCACGAATCAGCCGATGGCATCCTGCCGAAGCAGTGGAGGTGACCGGTCCGGGCACCGCGGCGACCTGACGTCCCTGCTCAGCACCATGATTGGCGGTAGACATCGCCCCGGAACGCTCACCGGCTTCAACGACCACTACGACTTGAGACAGAGCCGAAATGATGCGGTTCCTGGTCAAAAACAGGTGTTTGGCGGGACGCTGGGAGGGCGGGGCTTCGCTGACAATCGCCCCGGTTTGCTGAATTTGGGAAAACAGCCGCGCATTCATGGCCGGGTACAGCTCGCCCAACCCACCAGCCTGGACACTGATAGTTTTGCCTCGTGAGGCGAGCGCCCCTTGGTGAGCAGCCGCGTCGATCCCATAGGCTCCGCCGCTGACGACCCAGATGCCACGCTCCCCCAGTTCATAAGCGATTTCCTGGGCTATATCCGTTCCGTAGTGGGTCGCACAGCGCGCCCCCACCAGGGCTACTGCCCCCTCTGATGCCAGCGCCTGCAAAGCCCGCGGATTGCCCCGCACCCACAGCGCCAACGGCGCCACGATTCCCAGGTCTTCTGCCATAGTCGGCCAAGCCGCGTCACCGGGCACCACCAGCGTCCCGCCGTCTCGGCTCAGCAGCTGATATTCCATCTCTAAGTTGAGTTCCCGCAGCCGCAAAGCCCAGCCCTCAATTTGCGCCACCGATGCCGGAAGTTTCACGGGTTGAAACACGGTGCGAATCATCATGTCATCGATTTCCGGCAGCCTGCCCGCCAAAAATTTCACCCGTTCCAAGGCTTCCATGACCCCAAAGTGTCCGATAACCTGGCCTACGATGGGCTCCCCCGGCTGGGCGATAGCAGTCCAGATTGCCCGAACCCGGCGTTCTTCCGGGCTCGATCCAGATGCGGCCGAATCCGCCGACGACACCGTGGCGCCTGTGGGCGGGTTCGACAGTTCCTCCGGCACGTTATCCGGGGCCTCCGTTTCGGTGTCTGTGGGTAGTTCCTCGATAAGGCTCAACGTTTCCATGGGTTTCCTTTCATTCGGGCAGGCTGAATCCTTCGTTTTGGCGGCGCAACGTCATCGCAGTTCCCAGTTCGGGCAATCCCGGAACGGTTTTTCCGCTCAAATCGGCAACGGTCCAGGCCAGCCGCAAGACGCGTTGAGCTCCCCGCATGGACAAGCGACCCCGTTCCACCACGGTGTCGACCCGCCCAATCAGCTCACGGGTGAAACCGCCTTCGGGTTGACGCAAAAACGGTCCGGGAATTTCCCGATTCAAATCCCATCCCCGTTCCTTCCACCGCTCTCGCTGCACGTCACGAGCGCGTTGCACCCGCGCCGCAACCACCGCCGTCGTATCAGCAGGTTTCGCTCCCGCTAACGAACCACGGCCCGGAGATTCCACCTGAATTTGGATATCCATACGATCCAGCAGCGGCCCGCTCAACCGTTCCAGATATCGTTTGCGCGAATATGGTGTGCAGGTACAGGTGGCGCGCCGACTGCCAGCATTACCGCAGGGGCAGGGATTAGCGGCCATAATGAGTTGGAATCGAGCCGGATATTGGGCTGCGCCCGCCGCCCGATGCAGGGTGATTTCCCCGTTTTCCAACGGTTCTCGGAGGGAATCCAAGACCCGCGCCCCAAACTCGGGAGCCTCGTCCAGGAACAACACTCCCCGGTGAGCCAGAGAAGCGGCACCCGGACGTGGCACTCCCGAACCACCTCCCACCATCGCCGCCAGTGTCGCCGAATGATGCGGAGCTTGGAAAGGAGGTTGGCGAATCAGTCCGTCCTGTGCCGACAGCGTTCCCGCTAGGGAATGCAGGGCTGTGACCTCGACAGATTGTTCCACGTCCAAGGGCGGGAGGATGCCGGGCAGCCGCGAGGCCAGCATGGTTTTTCCCGAGCCGGGAGTGCCAATCATCAGCAGGTGGTGGCCGCCCGCGGCCGCCACTTCCATCGCTTGGCAGGCGGCGGCTTGGCCGCGAATATCAGAAAAATCCCCGCCTGGGCCAAAGGCAGGTGCCGGGGTACTTTCCCCGTCCTCTGCCCCCGCCGACTCCTCCGGCGGGGGCAGAGGCATCATCAAGTCTCCCCCCAATAACTCGATGACTTGCCCCAGGTGATGCACCCCCACCACATCCACCCCAGGCACCAGGGAAGCCTCAGCAAAGTTCGCTTGCGGCACCAAAATCTGAGTTTTTCCGGTTTTCATGGCTCCGATGACACTGGGCAAAATGCCCCGAATTCCAATGACACGACCGTCCAAGCCCAGCTCTCCCAGCATGATGCACTGCCCGGCTCGACTGCGAGAAATGACCCCCATCGCAGCCAAAACGCTGACCGCCATCGCCAGGTCGTAACCGGAGCCGGTTTTCGGCAGCGACGCCGGGGACAGATTCAACACGACCCGCGTTCCCGGCCATTCATACAGGCAGCTGGTCACCGCGGCACGAACCCGGTCTTTGGCTTCCCGCACCGCCGTGTCTGGCAGACCGACCAGGCTGTAGGCGGTCATTCCGTCGGAAATATGGGCTTCTACCCGAACCGGGCGCGCCTCCATCCCCACCAAACAAATTGACCAGGCAAATCCCGAACTCATTTCAACCCCTGGAGATGTTTCACTACGGGTTCGCCGTGCCCGTCCCAATCCACGCTGCACAAATCCAGGCTGACCGCCCGGTGCGCGGGAACAATATCGCGCTGCGCCAGCCAAGACCCCATGACCCGGCGCATCCGCGCCAGCTTTTTCATGGTGATGGCCTCGATAGGCATCCCGTGCCGGTGATTGGAACGAGTCTTAACCTCGATAAACCCCAGGACTCCCTCGGGACTGAGGGCGACTATGTCGACTTCACCGGCTCGACATCGCCAATTGCGGTCCACAATGACGTATCCCTCAGCTTTCAGCGACTCGGCCGCGACTTCCTCACCAGCCATACCCAGCTGCCGATTGTGCAGGTTTTTCCCCGGATTTGAGGCATTTTGCCCCGCGGTCCGCAGCGCGGGGCTACCGGCCGTGCAGCAGCATGCAGCGTCCGTTCCGGTAGTGACTTTATGACTGGTTTCAACGGTATTCGCGTAGCTCATGGACTCAGCTTCGCGCGCCCGAACCAACCGGCCAAGCCCAAAAATCTTTACCTGTGGAAAACTGACTTATCCACAACCCTAAAAACGGCGAAAAGCCGCCAATCGACCCGAGTTAATGAATTGTGGCTACTAGAAACGGGACTTAAACAGCCGCCCGCTACCTAGGGAATCTCAATTTCTGGCTTCGCCAGTTCCTCCACGTTAACATCTTTAAAGGTCAGGACCCGCACGTTTTGCACAAAACGCGAGGAGCGGTAGACATCCCAAACCCAGGCATCCTCCAAAGTAATCTCAAAGAACACGTCCCCGCCGGCATTATTGTGCGTGGTGACGTCAACCTTGTTCGCCAGATAAAACCGCCGGTCAGTTTCCACAACATAGCTAAACAGGGAAATCACATCGCGATATTCTCGGTATAAATCCAGTTCTAGCCCGTTTTCATAGGACTCAATATCGTCGTTGTTGACCATCACACAACCTTTCGTACCCCTCTACCCTACCGGAGCTTCCAAGATTTGCGATGCCAAACACTCGTGCCCAATTCATCCAGCGCCGCTCGATGAGCGGCAGTGCCGTAACCGACATTTTTCGCCCAGCCGTAACCGGGGTCACGCAAGCTGCGCATGAAGGCATCCCGATACACTTTCGCCAGAACGGAAGCGCCAGCGATTACGGCGGCTGTCCCGTCCCCCTTCACCAGGGTTTCCACTCTGACTTCTGGGGAGCTCACCAGGTTTCCCGCTCCAGCGAACAGATCAGGCTGTTTCGGCGGTGCCAGATAGTCGAAGTTCCCATCCAATCCCAGGATTTGCGGCAGGTGTCCGCGGGCGTCCAGCTCGTTGAGAGCGCGCCACCCCGCCAGACGCAGCGCTGGCATAATCCCCAATTCGTCGATTTCCGTATTGGAAGCCTGTCCGATGGCAAAGTCCCTGACCCAGGCGCGGATGGGATCTTGCAACGCCAAGCGGCGGCGTTCCGTCAACTGTTTGGAATCATTCAATCCGGCGGGGAAACCCTGGGGAAAATCCGGGTTCTCCAGGCTGAGCTGGTCTATCACTGCCACACCCACACAAACCGGACCAGCTAGCGCACCGCGCCCGACCTCGTCCATCCCACCAATCAGCGGGAGGCGTCCCCTGCGACTGTCGCCTCCGTGCTTCGCCAATGCGGCCAGAGCCGCGGTTTCCCAAGATAAATCAACCACCGCGCAAGCCTTAACGCGAAAGGGGTGGTGTTTCGTCCGCTTCAGAACTGAATTCGTCAGTCGGGGCGGCTGGCTTAGGTATGTTATAAAAAGCGCAGCTGGGAGCGATGAACTTCATCCGTTCAATCGGCCAGATTACGACGAAAGCGCGACCCACCACGTTGGATTCAGAAACGAAACCGCGCGAAGGCTTGTCCTGATGCCAACGGGAATCAGCGGAATGAGGCCGGTTATCCCCCATCACCCACAGCGAATTCTTCGGCACCACTACGGAAAATTCTATGTCTGAAGAGACCCCGGTCTTGGGGATAAAGTCCTCGTCGATGGCTTTGCCGTTGATATTCATCAACCCGTCCTCGTCGCAGCAAGACACGTCATCGCCGGACACTCCGATGACACGTTTAATCAGGTAGCCCTGGGAGTCTTCAGGCAGCAAGCCCACAAAAATCCCGAAGTTCTTAATCTTGGTAGCGATCTGGAACGGAGTTTTATCAGGAGGACGTTCGCGCATCTGCTCGGCAGCGGTTTCACTCCAGCCTTCCACGTCTTTAAAAACTATGATGTCGCCGCGGTTGATGTCACCGTGCCGGGCAGAAAACTTGTTGACCAGCACAGAATCGTTAATCATCAGGGTTTTTTCCATGGACTGCGAGGGAATAAAAAAGGGCTGCAACAGGAACAGTCGAACCAGCGAGCTGATGGCCAGAGCCGTAATTACCACTGCGATGAACTCAAAATACCAGGGTAAATCCAGGCTCAGATGCGGACGTTCCAAAGCGTCGAAGTTGGCTCTCGTCCCGGGGGGCAAGGCTCTCATGCCCCTCGGTCCGGGGATCTTGACGCCACGCCTGCGTTCCGTTGCGTTGTCCTCATCATCGAGTTGGAAATCAGTTTCGTCGTCGTCCTTCAGGAAATCTTTTTCTCCAGGATTCTCGGGCGATTCTTCATCTTCGGGCTGCATACCAGGAAAAGGCATCTCGCCGTAGGGTGGGAAAGGCATCCCTGGAAACGGCCCCATCCCCGCTGGAGGAAGTCCTGGAGGCATCGGCATTGGCACCATCCCGTTGGGATTCATACCGAGAAAATCCGTCCCGTCCGGGAAAGCTGGCTGTGGGGGGTATCCTCCCGGAAAAGCCTCTGGCGGGAATGGCATCCCGGCTCCGCCCGGTGCGTACATCCCGTCTTCACTGGGCATCGACCCACCGGGGAAGCCTCCGTAACCGGGAGGGTAGGATTCGGGCAGGGTTCCGGCCCCAACAAATTGTGGATTCATGCCGAAGCCGTCTGGGGAAGCACCCGAGAACTGCGCGTCTCGGTTGGCATTCTCAGGCTGCGGGGGCATCGTCATAACAAAAAGAATAGCGTAAAAGCCTAAAGGAAGCCCAAACTATTTCGGTTCGAGCTTCCTTTAGGATGAATTTTTGTGGCAGATGCCGCCTTGACTTTTTGACTGCCCCCAGCCGGTCTTTTGCTCAGCTGGAAGCCGGCGGCTACCGCAGAATTATTGCGAGTTAGCGCTTTTCAACGACCTTAGCCGCCTTGCCGTGGCGATCACGCAGGTAGTACAGCTTGGCACGGCGCACATCACCGCGGGTCACTACCTCAATCTTGTCCACAGTCGGGGCGTGCAACGGGAAAGTACGTTCCACACCGGTGCCGAAGGACAGCTTCCGCACGGTGAAGGTTTCTCCCACACCGCCGCCGTGACGAGCGATGACTACGCCCTGGAAAATCTGGATACGGGAGCGATTTCCCTCGATAACCTTTACGTGAACCTTTACGGTATCGCCCGGACGAAAATCCGGAACGTCCTCACGCATTACGGCCTTGCCGATTTCCTCAACCAGAGGCTTCTGCATTGTTTCTCCTTGACGCTCCTGCCACAGGTCAAAAACGTCTTACTGCGGGCACCCTCAGTGCCGATGGTGTTTTGCTTCGCTATCGGGTCCCCCTGTGGCAGGTTGCCCGCGAAGCCGTACCATTTTGCCACAAACTCGGGCCGGAACGCCACTTTTGCCGTTTTGTGCTCGATTCATCCACCTCCATCCTGCCGAGGTGGCGTTGCTTCGTGAGCCGCACAAAACCGCACCGAACCCACGAAATATGCCTCTATCAGGCACTATCCCGGTCAAAACTCCGGCGCATCACCACGTCCTGGTTTTCCACGCCCCCCACGGTGAATGTTCGTTTCCCGATACGCCGAAACCCGTGATGTTTATAGAATTTTTGGGCTCGTTTGTTGTAAATCGAGGTCCCCAGGCACACTCCCGGGGCATGGCCGACCTTCGCCAGATCTGTCAATGCCGCTTCCAGCAGCGCCCCGGACAATCCTGTGGAATGCAGGGCCTCACGCACATAGCACTTCGACAGGTAAGCATCCCCGGCCACGATTCCCGCCTGTGCCGCTTCCGCCTGACCCAGCTGTACCCTCGCGTAGGTGTATCCCACCAGTTCACCACCCAATTCCGCGACCCAGTAGCGATGTTCTTGAGGATTATCGAGGCGTGCCTTCACCGCCTCGAGGTCGAATTCAACGGCTACGAACTGGGCGATAGCCTCAGTGCTGACGTAGGCCGGACAAGCCAGGGGGAACGTCTCCGACCCCAAAGCGGACAGTGCCAGGGCCTCCCCTCGGTCGGGCTGGCGAATCTGCAAGGGAACCGCCACCAAATCCGCAGTTTCCGGCTGTGCGCCGCTCGCCGGACGCATATCGCCCGCCGACCCCGCCTGGTGCGCTGCCCGTGCCTGACCCACCTCGTGCGCTGCCCGTGCCGACCCTACCGCGACCAGTCGGGACAGACCGATAGCCTCCAAATCCTGAGGTGACACGTAAAGCCACCCCAGCGAAGCCAGCTTTTCCCGCCCGGGCTTGCTCAACAGTGTGGCGTCTAAATTCGCCAGCAAATCCGGGCGTCGCCACGAGGTTTTTTCAATGGCCCGTTCCCGGCGCCAGGCTTCGATTTCCGCGTGGTTTCCGCCTTTCAGCACCTCGGGAACGGCCAGGTCACGCCACACTTCTGGGCGGGTATAGCAGGGGTATTCCAACAGGCCTGTCCCCTCGTAGGACTCCTGAACCAAAGACTCCGGATTGCCTACCATGCCATCGAGCAGGCGTCCCACGGCTTCAATCAGCGCCACGGCCGCGATTTCCCCGCCGTTGAGCACATAATCCCCCAAGGAATACTCAAATACTTCCAGGTCGGGATACAGTTGCTGGTCAGCGTAATGCTGGGCGACTCGCGAGTCGATACCTTCGTAGCGCCCACACGCGATAATGACATTGTCCGCGTTCGTGGCTATCTGCCGGACTTTCGCCTGGGTCAACGGCACTCCGGAGGGCGTGGGAATCGCCAGGATAGTTTTCGGGTTCACCAGACCGTTCGAGCGGCTTTCCGGTGCGCTGTCCGCGGGCTGGCTTGGCAGATCCTCGCGCGCGGCATCGATGGCTTTGCCCCAAATATCGGCCCGCATCACCATGCCGGCTCCCCCACCGTAGGGAGTGTCGTCGACGGAATGATGCGGATCGTCGGTGAAATCGCGCAGATTCTTGACGTCCCAGCTCAACACCCCGTTTTGCGCCGCTTTACCCAGCAGTGACAAACCGAGCACCGCAAAGAACTCGGGAAAAATCGTCAAAATCTGAAAACGCATCATCCTCACCTTTATTCGGACAGTCTATCGACAACCCGCCCGGAAACGTGGGACCGTCCTAGTGCGGCGGAAACAATCCTCCGGGTGGATCCATCGTGACCAACTGGCTATCTAAATCGACATCGGGGACGATTTCATAAACAAAAGGCACCAAGATTTTCTCCCCGTCCGCAGTCGTGACTTCCAACAGGTCTTGGGCTGGCGCCAGCAGCAGGTCGCTCACGGTGCCAAGCGTTTTCCCCGCCAGGTCCACAGCTCGCAGTCCCACCAGTTCGTGGTGGTAAAAGCCTTCGTCACCCTCGCTTTGTTCGCGGTTGGTGGCGGTTTCTGTACTGGCGGCGCCGGAATCGGTTGAGTCTGTGGGGTTAGTGCACAAGGCCGGGTCGTCAGTTTCTATATACAGTTTTGTTCCGCTGAGGGTTTCGGCGCCGTTACGGTCGGGAATTTCCCGGAAAGACACCACGAAGTGTTTACCGCTCATCCGTGCCCGGTTTACCGTCAGCGTAGCCGGGGTTTTCCTGCTGGTTAACAGGACTGTCCCGGGGGCAAAGCGAGCACGCGGGTCGTCCGTGTGCAGGGCGACCCGGACTTCGCCACGAACCCCGCTGGCACGCCCGATGATCCCAACCGTGAGTTTCACCGCTGACCCCTTCCCGAACCGATAAGTGCGTTAAAAAGTTTGACCCCCGCTATCGGCGGGGATCAAACCAAATGACTATTTAGCGCCGATCTTGGTCGATGACATCGACGCGGACGCTGCCCTGAGTGGACAGTGCGGAAGCTACCGAACGCAGCGCTTTCGCGGTGCGGCCATTACGGCCGATAACCCGACCCAAATCCGAGGGGGCAACGTGTACTTCCAGGAGCTTGCCGCGACGCAAAGACTTTTCGCTCACACGCACGGCTTCTGGCTCGTCGACGATGCCGCTGACCAGGTGTTCCAAAGAATCTGCAAGCATCGACATTATTCTGCCGCTTCCTCAGCCTTTTCTTCCGCTGGGGCTTCCTCAGCGGGGGCCTCCTCGGCCTTTTCCTCAGTGGGGGCTTCTTCAGTCTTTTCTTCTGCCTGAGCCGCCACAGCTTCTTCAGCCTTCGCAGCCTCTTCGGCTTCCTTCTTGGCCTTGGCTTCGGCTTCGGCCTTCTTTGCCTTCGCCTTTTCCGCGGCGTCGTCCGCAGCCTTCACCGCGGCCTCCACATCGGCTCCCGCGTCCTTAACCTGGATACGGTTCTCAACGACCTTGGCGCCCTTGAACGTCGCCCAATCGCCGGAAAGCACCAGGAAACGATGCACCGCGTCGGACGGCTGGGCCCCCACGCTCAACCAGTACTGGATGCGCTCCGAGTTCAGTTCAATCAAAGACGGCTGCTGGTTGGGGTCGTACTTGCCGACCTCCTCGATGACGCGACCGTCGCGCTTCTTGCGGCTGTCGACCACGACCACCCGGTAAATGGGGTGGTGAATCTTGCCAATTCGCTTCAAACGAATACGTACTGCCACTGTTGTGACTCTCCTTGTAATTCATGTCGCGAGCGCACAAAACCCCAGGTAGGGAAAACACTAAAGCCTTGTTTTGCTCAAAATCCGGGGCTGTGGTCACGAGAGGGCGGCGACCAAAGCCCAGTACAACGTTCCATTATGCCCGATTTCTCAAGATTTTTAAAATTCAACAGTCCTCCCAGTTCAGTCGAAAATGACCTGCCAGTTTGGGTCGCGATGCGCTTTCAGGCACATCGCGACCTGTTCGGGCGTGGTTTTGCCCAGAGACATTTCCGGCAGTTCATCGAGCCCGAACCAGCCAATCTCGGTGGTTTCGAGGTTCTCTGTAAAGTCCCCGCCCAGCAAGGTGCATTCCACAAAAAAGGAGTAAACATGAAATATACCTCTGCTGGGATTATGTTTGCGCTTATCGATTACCGCCAGCAATCTGTCGGTTTTCACCTGCATTCCGGATTCTTCATAAGCCTCCTTGATGGTGTTTTCCCGGACACTCAACCCCTCGTCAATCCAGCCTCCCGGCAGGGACCAGCGTCCGTCCAAGCCTTCATGCACCAGCAGAATCTTGTCTCCGTCCACACCCGGACGCCCCGAGCCATCACCGAAGATAACGGCGCGCGAATCAACTTTCGGCGTGCGGTATCCGTAGTCCTCCAGCAACACGTCCCGCGCCTGTTCGGGATTACTGCCCGTGAGGCGTGCCAAGAGTTCCGCTGCCAGTTCACGAGTCCGGGTCGCCCGTTCCCGGTCATAGTCGTCATGACCATAGAACTCGCCGGACTGACCGATAGCCTGCAACTCTAGAATGAGGTTCACTACGTCTGTTTTATTGTCGGTTTCCACTTGCCTGTTCCCTCGTCATCGAAATTGTCAAAACCTCTGAACACTAAGACGGAATCACGGGAAGAATCCATTTATTCCCGCCGAGGCCGTCTTCATCCGGGGCCTCGGCGGCAGAGCCATCAATGCAGCGCACCCGTTTGGCTGCATCTCTAGCGGCGCTGCGCGCATCGCCTGTGGCAGATAGCGGTAAAACACCGAGTTTCATCATGGTGTTGACCATCGGGGGCCCCATGTGTCCGCTGACCACGGCCGCAATGTCATGGTCGCGCATAAAGCCCGCAATCTGAGCGTGCAAGCTGCCGTGCGGCCCTTGTTCGTGCAAGACGTCCCAACCGACTGGGAACTCTTGCCACTCCACGATTTCATCGGCGGCGTTGAGGGTTGCCACCGCCATAGTCCGGGCTCGCCCCAGACCCCCGCCAACCTCGCTGCCCGCCACGTTGACCGCTATATGCAAATTTCTGTCATCACTCATTTAATATCCCAATTTTCGGTATACTTTATTTTCGATAATCCTGGCAACATAAACGGGGAGTTCCGCGTTCCAGCACCTCTGTTACCTCTGCTTTCCGGCTTAATCCTATGCCAGACCGGGCCGGGGCGGCGGCCAAACACCGCACGCCGCACCCCGCGGATGACTCACCACCCGGCTCCCCCTACTAGGATGGTCTTATGACGAAAACCCCAACTATCTTGGCGACCTCCGGCGGATACAAAAACGGAGAACGCATCTTTACCGAGTTCAACCACTTGGTGAACTATTCACTCGAACTGTCCGGCACCACCCGTTCCAAACCGAAACTGGGCTATCTGGATACCGCGGCCGGCGACCAACACTACCGGTTAGCCCAGCGTTACGAAGCAGCCCGCCTGGCGGGGGTCGAACTGAACCCGCTGCAACTGTTCGTCATGCCCAACGTGGAGGACATCGAAGGCTACCTGATGGAACAGGACGCAGTGTGGGTTGACGGGGGTTCAGTGGCAAACCTGCTGGCGGTGTGGCGAGTCCACGGCCTAGACCAGATTTTCCGCCGCGTTTGGGAAGCTGGCGTTGTCCTGGCCGGAGTCTCGGCCGGTTCTATCTGTTGGCACCGAGGTGGCACCACCGATTCTTTCGGGCCCGAACTTCGCGCCGTCACCAACGGTCTGGGCTTGATTCCCTACGACAACGGCGTACATTACGATGTTGAAAAGCGCCGCCGCCCCACGGTGCATCGCCTGGTCGCCGAGGGTACCTTGGGCAAAACCTATTGCACCGATAACAATGTTGGTTTGGTTTACCGCGGCACCGAACTGGCCGAAGCGGTCAGCGAAGTGGAGGGAAAGTCGGCCTGGGTCGTAACGAAAGACCGTGGCGAAGTCGTCGAGGAACGCCTCGAAACCCGTTTCCTGGGATAGTTTCGGCCTCTAGTCTTGCTGCCAAGACTCCCACAGTGAGGCATACACGCCGCCGGCCGCTACCAGTTCATCGTGCGTACCCAATTCCACGATTCTCCCGTCCATCATGACTGCCACTCGGTCAGCATCGTGGGCCGTATAGAGCCGGTGGGCGATGGCGATAACGCTGCGTCCCGCCAACACCCGCGACAACGACTGTTCCAGCGAACGGGCCGCAGAGGGATCCATCAGTGAAGTTGCCTCGTCCAGCACCAAAGTGTGGGGGTTCAACAGTACGATTCGCGCCAGGGCGAGCTGCTGTACCTGCGCCGGGTTCAGCTTCATTCCCGCGCCGCCAACCTCCGCATACAGCCCGGTTTTTTCCGTTTCTGACCGCGATTTCCCCTCCGGACCGGATAATGCGGTAGAGGTCTGGGCCTCGGTTCGTCCCAAGCCGCGAACCCAGTCCACTCCCACCGCGTCAAGCACCGCCCACAGTTCCTCATCACTCGCGTCGGGCCGCGCCAAACGCAGGTTGGAGGCAATAGTTCCGGTAAACACGTGCTGTTCTTGCGTGACCAAGGCGACTTGCTGGTGCAGTTCGCTTTCGGGCAGATCTACCAGCCGCACTCCCCCGACCGTCACAGATCCGCTGGTGGGCGGGTGAATTCCCGCCAACATTCGTCCAAAAGTTGACTTACCGGCGCCCGTTGGGCCGACAATGGCCAACGTCTCTCCCCCGCGAAGTTCCAGAGACACCTCGTGCAGCACATTTTGCCCCGAATGATAGGCGTAGCAAACGTCCCGAGCCACTATCGCGGGCGTACCGGCGGGCGCGTGGGCGCGGGCTTCCCGGTCCGGCTCGACTTGTGCGACACCAAAAATCCGGGCCAGTGAAGTGTAGGCCTCCATGGAAACGTCTACCCAGAACGTCGCTTCCCACACCGGTCCGCGCACTTGATAGGCATAGAGTGCAACCGTGGAGACAGCTCCGATAGTCAAGGCTCCGCTGGGCACCAACCAAGCTCCCAGCAACACGATTACTATCAGGGGAGACAGCGTGGCGCACACAATACCCATAAACAACCAGGCACGCATCCAGGCACTATAGCGTTCCTGACGCCAAATCTCGCGAATGATGACATCGAGTTGGGCTATTCGTTTCCCGGACAGCCCCAGAGCGTCAACCGTGTCTGCCTGATCCAAAGTTTCCGCTACAGAACCGGACAAATCCGCCCAAGACCGGGCAGTGGAACGATAGGCGGGAACAGTTCGCGGCAAATACCACACCATCAGCGGCCATACCCCTAATGGCCCGATCAGCAGCGCAAATGCCAACAGCGGGGAAGTCAAAAACGCTGCCACAAAGGTGACTATCAAGGTCGTGATAATCATCAAGATTGCCGCGATTCCCTGGCGAATCATGAATTGCAAGCGTTCAATATCCCGCGTGGTACGTCCCACCAAGTCACCGGTGCCCGCACTTTCCACGGTCGACAGGGGCAGGTGGATGACCGCGTTGACCAAGCCGTCGCGCAGGTGGGCAAAGATCCGCTCGCCCATCACTCGAGCGCGATATTCCGCCAGGAACGAAAATATCGCCGCCACCGCGACCACTACCAGGGCAATCACCATCTGCTGACCGACCCAGTCGCGGCTGGCCACCCCGGCTTGAATCCGGTCGATTACGCGCCCCAGCAGCCACGGGAGGGTCACTCCCGCCAGGGATGACACCAGCTGCAGACCGACGACTGTCACGAGCACCCCGCGATAGTCGTGAATCAGGTCTTTGACTCCACGGACTACCTGTTTTCCACTGGCCAAAGGCAGTTTCATGACGTCTCACCCCCACTGAGTAACGAGCGGTTGATGATAGCCAGGTACGACGCGGCAGCCGGGTCACCCGACCGGGCATTTTCTCGAAGTTCCCGGTGAGAGCCGCGGACGATTTCCTGCCCTGAGTTGTCGAGCACGATAATATCATCACAATGTTCCAACACCAGCACTGACGCCGAGACGATGACGGTGGTTTTCCCGCGCCGCGCTTGTGCCAAACGTTGGGCGACCCGCGATTCCGTGTGCGAATCGAGGGCAGAAGTCGGCTCAATGGTGACCAGCACCGCCGGATTGGCGGCTATCGCGCGAGCCAGGGCAACGCGCTGGCGCTGACCGCCGGACAGAGTGCGCCCTTTTTCTGCCACCGCTCCGTCCAATCCACCATTGACGGATGCCACTACATCATCCGCGTTAGCCACGTGCAATGCTGACAACCATTGCGAATCGCGCTCATCAACTTCGGGAACAATGAGCGAGTCCTCCTGCCGGGTCGCGTTCTCGATGACATCGCGCCACACGAGTTCGCGCACCCCTCGGTCGCGCGGCGCCGGCGAATTTGCCCCGCGCACTTGGTCTCGCAACGTGCCAGCAAAAAGCTGCGGATCGGTATCAGAGAGGATGATGGCGCGACGCACCTGATCGAGCGGAAGCGTGCGCGCATCGATTCCATCAATCAGTAGGGTAGGCTCGGTGCTATCCTCTTGGCGCGCCAGCCGCCGGGCAATCGCGGCGCTGACGTCTGGGTTGGCACACACCAGGCCGGTAATCAATCCAGGTTTCACCGTGACATCACTGACCGTGTCGGTGAGCTGGGACAAACCAAATTCAGTGTCATACCCCTGTGCTGGCGAGGGGGTATTTTGGGGCTGAACGCCCCCACATTCTCCTGCCATATCGTCGCTCACCAAGGAGTTAACGCCCTGAATCCGCGCAAGTTTCCGTATCCCCACCCAAGCTTTGGTGAATTCTTCCAATGACCGGGTGGCGACCACGATGGGGTTGCGCAAGAATTGCGAAAACCCGAAGAATGCGACCAAGCTGCCTACTGACAGTTCATCATGAAAATACAGCATCGCCCCGATGCCCACCACCAGGGCGGTGAACAGCATCGGTATCACTGAACGCAGCACGCCCAGCAACGCGGCGGGCAAGGCGACGCGAATTCCCGCATCCCGTACCCGCGCTGACTGTTCTTGATAGTGGCGTCCGAACACGTCCTCGCCACCGATGCCGCGCAGCACCCGCAGCCCTGCCACCGCATCGGCCGAGATTTCCGTGAGTTTGCCTTGTTCGTCCCGGTTTTCAGCTTGCCGCCGCTGCATCGGTCCGCCCAAAAGACTCATCAGTAACGTCACGATTGGCAATCCAATCAGCACAGTCCAAGCTAGCGGCGGTGAAGTGCGAAACATAATGATCAAAATCATCACTGTCGAGAGAAAAGCGCCGACCATCTCGGGAATCCACAGTGCCGCCTGACCGATTCGATCCACATCTGTGAGCATCGAGGTGACTACGTCCCCGGATTCCAATTCCCGGTTCACAGCACGCCCATCGCGAGCTAACTTTCGCCCAGCTACCCGCGCCGGGGTCGCCACCGCGGACATCTGTACCGCGATTTCTGTGAGTTGTCCCGCCATTTGGGTCAGCGCTACCCCCAGGATAATCAGGGTGAGGACCCCCAACCGAATCCAGAGTTCCCTATTCAAACCGTGTTCTAGCCCCGCGTCCAACACCATTCCCAGCGCCCAGGGCACGCTAACCGATACGACATAGTTCAGCCCCGTCACCAAGGAACCGAGGGCGAGCACCCCGAGCATTGAAGTAGCGAGCTTGCGGACATAACGAAAGGGGCGTGAGGGGTAGACTGCGGGTTCACAGAGGGGACTGCGCAACGGCCAGCGCCAAACGCGCGGGGTATTCAGCAAGGGTGGCAGAGTGACACGTTCCTCAGCGGCGCGACGTTGTAAAAACTCGCGTGCACGCTCGTTTTCTTCCATCTAGTTAGCCACCTCAGAGAGGCTGGCAGGGATAGATATTGCGTTCAGAGCATTGCGCAACTGAGGGAAAACCTGATGCAGAGAGTTCCAAGACACGTTTGGGCCAATCTGATCTGCACTCTGCACCAGCCTCTGGCGCAGTCCGTGCAAAGCCGCCCAGGGAATCTGCGGATTAGCTTCCTTAACCTCAGAATGAATTTTCTCTGCCGACTCAACCAACACAGAAATGGCATGATACGCCGCGAAGCGAGACTGGATTCCCGCCGGGGTCTTCTCTAAAAATGCCTCTCGTCCACCGGAAGCGATGTCCATGCCCACGTCCAAGACACGTCCCATGTCCTCCACACGCCATCTGGCAGCGGACACATCATAAGGGAAGAAAGACTTGGAAAACCCCCATTTTTGGTAATAAGGATACTGGTCAATCTCACGCGGAGAAAAAACATTCCCGGCTCGGTATAAATCCACCAGCAGTGGCTGGAACTGCAATTTTTCATCAAGCTTCGTGACTTCACGGGGGAATCGATCAACTTTCGCGTTGCCCCAGCCGGTGTCTACGGACACGTAGACCGTGGTGCTCAGCGCATTTTCAAGTTCATTTTGCAAGCCAACCAAATCCAGCATCCCCAGGGATTTTGTGGTGCTGACCAGGAAATCTATCGGTGTAAACGCATCGTCTTGACCGGTCGAGACAGGCCCGAACATAAAAATATCGTCGTACCCGTATCGCGAAAAGATTCCGCGCACCACGTGGCGCTTCATACTCATCAAGGTGTGCGCCGGTACGCTGACCGCTTTTGCCAAGGCAGTTTCCTCAGCAACAGAGATGCGCCGCTTGTGGTTCTCAAAGGCACTGATGTGGGACTGGGGAACTCCGGATATCCCTGCCAGTTCTGCTTGAGTCAGCCCCAACACGTTGCGGCGCAGACGCAAAAACGCACCGGGCCGCAAATCGCGTAACGCCATAAATTTCTGTTCCATGACAAAATTATACTCCAGAAGTGTATATGAGGGAATAGTTTTGCTGGACAATTACCCGTGACGTGGTGCGGCAGTCAGAGATAACGCGCCAAGAAATCGCGAGTCCGTTCCCGCTGCGGGTGTTGGAACAGCTGCTCGGGGGGACCTTGCTCAGCGATAACCCCGTCTGCCATAAATACCACGTTCTTGCTGACCGTGCGGGCAAAAGCCATCTCGTGGGTCACCACCAGCATCGTCATCCCTTCCTGGGCCAGCTTCTTAATGACGTCAATGACTTCGCCGACCATTTCCGGATCCAACGCCGAGGTCGGTTCGTCAAACAACAGGACTTCCGGATCCATCGCCAGGGCACGAGAAATGGCAACCCGCTGCTTTTGTCCGCCGGACAACTGCCGCGGTTTCGCGTTCAGGAAGGGGCTCATCCCGACTTTATCCAGATACTCCAAGGCCTTTTCCCGAGATTCCTCGCGGGATCGACCCAGGACTTTCATCTGACCAATCATGCAGTTCTTTAGCACGGTCATATTGTTGAACAGGTTGAATGATTGAAACACCATCCCCACTTTTGACCGATATTTCGCCTTTTTCATGGAATGGTCCAGGATGTTCGTCCCGTGATAGAGAATTTCGCCCGAGGTGGGAGTTTCCAACAAATTGATGCAGCGCAGCAAGGTCGATTTCCCGGAGCCGGACGCCCCGATGATGGATGCCACGTCCCCCGGCCGCACCGCAAAGTCGATGTCTTTCAGGACCTCGTGAGTGCCGAAAGACTTTGAGAGGTGACGGACTGTGATGATTTCGTCGTTGGTGTTCACCGCGGTGTTCGATTCGCTCATGAGTTCTGTCCTCCCTCGGGGCGTGCCGGTTTGTCTGACGCTGGTTTCCCGGCGGGCTTTCCCTTTCGCGCCGGACGCTTGGCGGGGTCAGGGAAGGTGTAGTTTCCGGCAGCCATCACAAGTTGATCTTCATTCATCAGCTCGTAATCGCTCTGTTCCTCGCCCGCCGCACCGGGTAGCAGTTCGTAAGCATCGTCACCATCAATCTTCTTTTCCAGTTTCCGCAACAGGAAAGAGGACAGCAGAGTCAACGTCAAATACCCCACCATCTCGATGGTCGCGGAAGGAAAGTACTTGAAAACGGCACCCGACACCATCTTGTGAACTGAGAAAAACTCCGAGAACCCGATGATGAACATGACCGAAGTGTCTTTGATATTGATGATGAAGTTGTTACCGATTTGCGGCAGCAGGTTGCGCAGAGCCTGGGGCAAGATGACATAGAGCATGGTCTGGAAGTGGGTCATGCCGATTGCCCTGGCGCCCTCGGTTTGACCCGGATCGACGCTGATGATGCCCCCGCGCACAGATTCCGCGATGTAGGCGCCGGTGTTAATGGAGACAACGAAAATCGATACTCCCCACATGGACTGGAACTGCAACGCATTATTCGTGAAGTAAGGCAGACCGTAGTAGATGAACACCGCCTGCAAAATCATCGGAGTGCCACGGAACACTTCCACATAGATCCTGATGATGACCCGGATAATCGCCAAAATCACCCGCTTGGGCAGGGGATCGGTTGGAGGATGCGGAATTGTGTTCAAAATCCCGCAGGCAAAACCGATTACGCAGCCCAGCAAGGTGGCGATAGTGGCGAGGAGCACCGTGTTGACGATACCTGTCAAGTACACGCCGCCATACTTATTCAGCAGCGTTATGATGTCCTGCCACAGTGTCCACAACATTTTTCTCTCCTGACGTGTTCCAGTGCGATTGGCGGATTAATCCTCTTGGGGCTGAATCTTTACCGCATCGGCCATCATGGCATCGAAGTCATCGGCGGTCTTGCCAGACAGGGCCTTGTTGATGGCGTCCTTCAGAGCGGTGTTGCCTTTCTTAACGGACACGCCGATGTTAATGTCCTCATCCGAAACTTGGAAGTCGTCGCCATCGTCGGGGAAGTCCAAAATCTTCATATCCGGATAAGCAGCCATAGCCCCTTGACCGGTAGGCATATCGGTGACCACATAATCGACCTTGCCGGTTTCCAAAGCCACCAGCATCGCCGGAGCGGATTCGGCGGGCGACTGCCGTTTGGCGCCCTTAATTTGTGGAATCAACGTGTCGTACCAAACAGTGCCGGTTTGGCTGGTGGTCCGACCTCCCGCCAGGTCAGCCAAGCCTTTCGCGTTGGCATACTTAGAATCAGCCTTGGTCAGCACAATGATGCGGGCGTACAGGTACGGCCCGGCAAAGTCCACGGTTTCCTCGCGTTCCTTAGTCATGGACTGGCCCGCAATCGCGGCATCAATTTCGCCGGATTGCACCGCCGGAATCAGGGAATCCCACTCCAGCTGCTTAATTTCGAGCTTCCAGCCGTTGGCATCCGCAATCTGTTTGGCGGTCATCACATCGTAGCCATTAGCGTACAAGGCAGAATCTTTGATGGGTACCGCATCATTAGATTTATCGGGCTGCGCCCAGTTGTAGGGAGCGTAGGCAGCTTCCATACCAACGGTGAAAACACCGTCCTCCAGGCCAGGAATCGCCCCGCCTTCACCAGCTGCGTTATCAGCCGCGGAACCTGCCCCGCACGCGGCGAGGGAAAAAGCCGCAGCTAGTAGGGCCGCACCACTCAGTATCTTGTTCATCATTAGTCCTTTCAATCGTTGCAAACAACTTTCGAAAGCTCGAACATAGCACCAAAAAAGGGGCCATGCTTCATGACCCCATACCTTGCGCGTATGCGTCATGACAGCTCTCCGCAGTAGCGACAGTCGAACGGATATTGTCCGCCCGCCCGGACGTTTCCCCTTGGGAATGGTTCACGTCCTCGGCAGCCTCCCCTTTCACTTCCGGGCCTCCCGAAGGGATTTCCCTGCCCTGATGGAAGCTAATGATGTCGGCTGCGCCTCCGTCATGCTTTTATTGCTTTCCAGTCTAGGGCTCTGGGGCGAAAGGTGCAAAAAAGTTAGTAAAATTCGAAGTTCCGCTACCGTTAGCGTCTCTCTCAGGCTCGATTGAGCGGTTCGGCATCCTCGGCCTATGCACAAGTTCGGTGCGGCCGGTCGCCGGTAGGTTACTGCGGGGTGATGTTGACTTTATCGGTTGAACACCTTTCGGTGATAATTGACACGTGAACGCTTCCCTGATTCTTTCCACTCTCGCCCAAGCATTCGTGCTCTTCGTGGTCACTAACATCGACCACTTGATGCTGCTGACCTTATGGTTTGTCCACGGTCACCAGCGCCCCGGCACAACGTTGCGTATCTGCGCAGGTCAATACCTCGGTTTCAGCGCTATTTTGGCAGCCACCGTGATCCTGAACCTGATTTCCGGTTTCGTCATACCCGAGGCGCAGCTGCATCTGCTGGGTCTGATACCGCTGGCACTAGGATTGAAAGCCGCAGTCTGCGAAATCCGGGAGCGCTTGCAGGCTCAAGAATCTGAGGACGAGGACGAAGCAGAATCACAACTAAAAGGGAAAAACGTCAGTGTTGGCGCGGTCGCCCTGGTCACCATCGCGAACGGAGGCGACGAAATCGGTGTTTATCTGCCGGTTTTTGCCTTGTCGGCCTGGTGGCAAGTCGCTATGTTCTGCGCGGTGTTTCTGGTGCTGGCGGGTGCGCTGTTGGCTCTGGCGTGGTTCATTACCGGACGTTTAGGGCTCGCGGAGGTCCTGGAACGATTCGAGGCGGTGCTCTTTCCGAGTGTGCTTATCCTGCTCGGGGTGCTCATCCTCGCCGGATGGCTCTAGGCGGCGCACGTTTATCCGGCCAGCTTTGTGTCCCCAGCGCAAACCACTACCAGCACCTCTTTTATCCGCAGAGATGCGGAAGCAAATGTTTCTGCCGCTGGACGATGCCATAAAAAATTGAAAAAGGGCAAACGAATCGATGGCGCCAACTGATAGTGGAATCGTGTGGCAGCTTGACTTCATCATACGTCGCACGGCTCGGCGAGGGTAAGCGGCGGGTGTTCGGCCCGATACTCCTATCCACGACAAGGGGTCATTGGCATGTTGCTTGGGCTACAGCCCCAGCCATGCCCCTTGGGGACGATTGGCATAAATCTCACGATAGAAATCCAGGCGCTCGAGCTTCGCGGCGGCTGCCTCGTCCAGCAGGACCTTAACATTGTTGTGCAGCTGCAAAGCCGAACCGGTGCAGGAGATAGAGACCGGACCCTCCACCATGTCTCGAACCGCGTCAGCCTTGTTAGAGCCAGTAGCAATGAGCAGGATTTTTCGCGCCCGCAAGATGGTGCCCACCCCTTGCGTAAGCGCGTGCCGAGGCACCTTATCAATGTCTCCGTCAAAGAATCGGGCGTTGTCGCGGCGGGTTTGGGCAGTCAACACCGCGGGGTGCGTCAAGGACTTTAAGGACGTGCCGGGTTCATTGAACGCAATATGCCCATCCGCTCCGATACCTAAAATCTGTATATCAATTCCGCCGGCATCAACAATGGCCTGTTCATAGCGCTGACACTCCGTTAACAGGTCGGCAGCCAGGCCGTCTTCCCCATATACCGCATTCGGGTCTATATCCGTGATATCGGCAAACTCACGACGAATAAAGTTGTGATAAGCCTCGGGATGATCCTGAGGCAGTCCCACATACTCATCGAGCTGGAAAGCCTGGGCACGGCTTAGAGACAGACTCCCTGACTTAACCCGGCGCGAAAGTTCTTGATAAATCGGCAGCGGGCTGGAGCCCGTCGCCACCCCCAGCACGGCAGCGGGATTGTCCGCGTAAACCTCGCAGATGGCCTCAGCGGCGACCAGCGCCAATTCTTGTGCCGTTGGTTTAATAATGATTTCCATGATGAATACCTTCCGTTGTCTTCGATTTTCCGGCTAAGCTCCGAGTCGTACCTCACCGCACCTGCTGACCGCGGCGAAACACGTGTTGCACCTGTAGGGCGCTCGACTCAACTACCAAGTCCGCGTACGTCCCCGGCGACAACACCCCAATGTCTGTTGCGCCCAACACGGCCGCGGGGCGAGCCGTAGCGGCATGAAGCGCCAACCAAATATCCACACCTGCGGTATAAGTTGCAAATCGTATCGCTCGGGACAGGGTTAGGGTGGAGCCGGCAATGGATCCGTTAGATTTCAAACGTGCCACCGCGTCACGAACCTCGACCTCGAGGGGCCCCAACAGGTAATCTCCGTCCGGCGAGCCCGCAGCCGCCATCGCATCAGTAACCAAGACTGTGTCCCGCCCTTTAGCATCAAACACGAACTTCACGGTGGCAGGGTGGGAATGTACGCCGTCAGCGATGATTTCTACCGGCAATCCCGGCGTTTCCAAGGCGGCCACAATCGGCCCAGGCTGGCGATGATGGATCGGTTTCATCGCGTTGAACAGGTGAGTAACGTTCTGCGCCCCGTTGGCCAGAGCAGCTTTCATCGTGTCGTAGTCAGCGTTCATATGTCCTGGAGCGGCAATGATTCCTTGTGACACCAGCCAGCGCACGGCCTCCAACCCGCCGCGACGTTCAATAGCGAGGGTCACCATTTTAACCGGACCAGCCTGGCACAAGCGTTGGACCTCGTCCAGAGCCGGGTCGCGCAGCAGCTTGGGGTCATGGGCTCCCTTGTATTCCTCTGCCATCCACGGACCCTCCAAGTGGACGCCCAAAATTTCGCCGGCATCATAGAGCGGCGCCAAATCCCGAATCTGGGATTCCAAGTGGTCCAAAGTGTCCGTGACCAGGCTGGCCATAATGGAAGTCGTACCCTCGTTACGGTGGGTGGCGATGACGGTACGGGCCGCTTCAACCCCGTTAGTGAAAGCCTCTCCCCCGCCGCCGTGAGAATGAATATCCACGAATCCGGGGGCGAGGATAGCCGTCCCAAAATCCACATCGGCCCGGACTTGTGCGGCTGCCGTCCCGCTGAAAACCTCAGCGATACGGTCATTTTCCACCCGCACTGCCCCCGGTCCTAGGACCTGGTTACCATCGAATAACGTGTCTGCGCGATAGATTGTCATGTTGTTCCGGTTTCCTCTCAGTTTGTCCGCAAGTATTGTGAGACGTATGCTCCTGCACCAGTAGCCTTCCCCGTGAATGGAGACAGGTAGCGTCCCACGCAGCTAGGCTTTCGGTAGTTTGTCTACATACCATTCAGTGAGACGCCACGGGTGAGTGATGGCAGTGCCTACGCACGCCGCGTGAATCGGGTATTGGTAAACCTCGGCGAGGTCTTGGGGGCTGTGAATCCGGCCTTCCACCACGATTGGGGCGTGGACTGACTGGCAGACTGCCGCAATGAAATCGAAGTCGGGTCCCGCAGTCGCGGCGCGGGCATATTGGTATCCGGGAGTATAACCGGACAGGGTGGTGCCGATGAAGTCCGCTCCGGCCTGTTCAGCTGCCTTCGCGTCCTCAACGGACGCGCAGTCAGCCATGATTGCCACCCCGGGAAATTCCTCGTGAATCGCGCTCACCGCATCTGCGAAAGTCTCGCCTTCCCCCCGTTCACGCAAAGTGGCATCAATAGCGATGACATCCGCGCCGCTCAAGGCACAGGCACGTGCGTGAGCAATCGAGGGCGTAATGTAAACCCCCTCGTGACCAAACTTAATGAGTCCAATCAGGGGAACTTCCACCGCCTGACGGCACGCCACGATGTCCGCTATCCCCTGGACACGCACCGCGGCAGCTCCTCCCGCCACAACTGACTGTGCCACCGCGGCGGTGATATCAGACCGCCGCATCGGCTCTCCCGGATATGCCTGACAGCTGACAATTAGCCGCCCCTTAATGGCATCAACCACCGCTTGACGTTGTGCATTCATCTATTTCCCCTTCCGTAGTTGGCGCGCAGTCTCGCGCCGGGTTCGTTCAGCCATCCACCCGGTTCCAAATCTTTTTCGCGGCCCCCACCAGGGCAGCCGCATTGCCCAAAGTCGCTTTCACCAGCGGCACCTCGCGAAGAATGTTCACCAACTGTTCCTGGTAAGCCGCCCGTAGAGGTTTCCACCAGATGTCCGTACTGTTAGCCAGGCCTCCCCCGACAATCATGACTTCCGGGTCAACCGTATTGACGATAGATCCCAGAGCGCGCCCGGTTTCCGCGGCTACTTCCGTATAAATGCGCGCAGCCAGCGCATCCCCTGACAGAGCGTGTTTTTCCAGTTCACGAGCGCCGCCGACGGCCGGGTCTCCACCGTTTTCCAAGTACCAGGCGTACAACCCCGGTCCCGATGCCACGGTTTCCAGATGTGGCACGCCGCGTCCACACGTGCAGGCCCGTTTGGTAGGCAGCAAAGTTGGTAGGTGTCCGAAATCACCGGCGGTTCCGTGCGGACCGACCAGGATTTCCCCGTTAATCATGAGGGCTCCGCCGATACCGGTCCCCAGGGCCATCATGGCAACGTAGTTTTTCCCGGCTCCCGCACCTTTCCAGGCTTCTCCACGCAGATGAGCATTAACATCGTTTTCCAAAGTGACGGGCAGATTCACCGCTGATTCCACCAGCGATACGACCTCGGTACCGGCCCAGCCCCGAATCGCATCAGTGGAGGCAATAATCCGCTGCCCCGCCAGGTCGACTACCCCGGCTGATCCAATCCCGACACCCACAATCCGGTCGATGCCGTCCTTGTGAGCCTGCGAGCGGATCTCACCCACCAAGGCGTTAATCGCTCCGACCACGGCCGCACCGCCCTCGTGAGCGGGCGTATCCGTCCGACAAGGCAGACTCAGATTGCCGTCCCGATCCGCCAGGGCGGCAGCAATTTTCGTGCCGCCGAGGTCTATAGCGATGACGTAATCCGTGGTCATAGCCGGGTTCCTACAACAATCCGACTTTTTGCAAGACGCGGCGCACGTGCTCTACGTTTTCTCCGCTCAAAGCCGCCACGGGACGAGGCATTTCGTTAGACTCAAATACCCCCAGCAGCTGCAAGGCAGTCTTAAACGCGCCGATTCCGGCACCGAAGCCCTGCACGTCTTTGACCTGGACAATCGTCATCAAATCTGCCAGCCGGTCCTGTTCCTTGCGGACAGTCTCCCAGTCCTTAGCGAGGGCGGCTTTCCACTGGCGCACGTAGCCGTCCGGATCGACGTTGCCCAAGCCAGGCACACAGCCGTCCGCACCGGACAGATACGCCCCGTCCACCACGACCTCGTGACCGGTAAGCAGTTGCAGCGGGTGTCCCGCCTCGGCGTTCAATCGAGAGAGGAAACGGAAGCCGACATCATCGCCAGAAGAATCCTTAACCCCGCTGAGAACCCCGGCTTTGCCCAGGTCCATCACCAGGTCATTGGGCAACTTCCAGTGGACACATGCGGGAATGTCGTATGCCCAAATGGGCAGGTCCGTGCTTTCTCGCAAGATTTCGAAGTGCCGCCGAATCTCCCGCACCCCTTGCAGGGCATAGAACGGGGCGGTAGCGACCACTGCATCGACCCCGATGTCTTCGGCTTGGCGAATGTGCTCCACGACCCGTTCCGTCTCCGTGCTGATAACCCCCGCCATAATGGGGAGTCTACCGGCCACGATACGCTTGGATTCAGAGAGGATTTGCCCACGGCGTTCATCAGTGGAAAACGCCACTTCTCCCGACGATCCCAGGACAAACAAGCCATCGATACCGGCTGCAATCAGGCGGTTAATGTGCCGTTCCAACGAAGGCACATCGAGTTCACCGCCCTTTAACGGGATGGTTAGGGGCGGGACAATGCCGCTAATTTTTTTAGACATACCTCATTCTCCTCTGTTTTGGTCCGGCTGCCAGTGCTTAATCCAACTGCGGATGCAGCAGGGATGGCGCGGCCCCCAAGAGCTTGCGAGTATAGGGGTCCGATGGGTGGTTCAGAAGGGTGTCTGCGTCGCCTTCCTCAACCACCTTGCCCGCGTTCATTACGGCGATACGGTCCGAAATGTAGCGCACAGTCTGAATGTCGTGCGAAATAAACACCATCGCTAACCCAAGTTCTTTCTTAAGGTCAGACAGCAAGTTCAGAATCTGGGCACGCACGGAAACATCAAGGGCAGACGTGGGCTCGTCAGCGATGATGGCTTTCGGATGCAGGGACAGGGCACGGGCGATAGCCACACGCTGCCGCTGCCCCCCGGAAAGCTGACCGGGCAGGGCGTTGAGAGCTGACAGCGGCAAACCTACCAGCCCCAGCAATTCCCGCACCCGTTTGTCCCGAGTTTCTTCGGTGCCAATCTTATGGACACGCAGCGGATCAGCTAGCTGATCCTGCACTGTCATTCGCGGATTCAAGGCGGTTGCAGGGTCTTGGAACACCACGGACACGACAGAACCAATGTGGCGCCGGTGAGCGGCGCTGCGCTTGGTAACGTCCTTGCCCATAAAGAAAACCTGGCCCTTCGTAGCCACCTGCAGCCCGCACATGACGTTGGCGGTAGTGGATTTACCACAACCGGATTCGCCGACAATACCCAACACCTTGCCGGGCATAATCTTCATGTCCACTCCCTGCACCGCGTGGACGTGGTTGGGACGGAAGAGTGAACCGGTCCGGGCTTTGAACGTCACTTCAACGTTTTTCAGTTCGATGATGGGGGTGTCCGGGTCAGAAATCAGGCTCTGAGCATCTGTTTCAGCAGGTATAGCCTCACTCATGATTGTTCCTCCTTTCCATTCGGAACATATCGGGGTGCACGCTGATAGACCCCTTCCTTATTGGGAAGGGCGGCATAGACGTGCTCGGGACCGACCAACTCGAACTCCAGCGGGATGTCCGCGCCGTATTCGGGGTGCGAGGAACGCGGCGCGAACCGGTCGCCCACCGTAAAGTCCTGTGGGGAAGGAACAGTCCCCGGAACCTGGTGCAGACGCCCCGAACCGGATTCGATAGAAAGCACCGCACCCAACAGGCCGCGAGTGTACTCGTGAGTCGGATTCTCCAGCAGCTCGGCGGTCGGAGCCTGTTCCACCACCTGACCGGCGTACATGACGGTAATCTTGTGGGCGACTTCGGCCACCAAAGCCAAATCGTGAGACACGAAAATCATGGCGAAACCGAGCTTGTTACGCAGTTCGTTCAACAGGTCGATGACCTGCTTTTGCACGGTCACGTCCAGTGCCGTGGTGGGCTCGTCGGCGATAACCAGCTGGGGGTCACGAGTCAGAGCCATCGCAATCAGAACGCGCTGGCGTTGCCCACCGGAAAGTTCGTGAGGGTAAGAATCCAACGTTCGTTTCGGATCCAATCCCACCAATTCCAACAGTTCCTCGGCGCTGCGGGTGCCGCCGCGCTTGGTCAGCTGCTTCATTTGTGACCGGATGAGCATCGCCGGGTTCAATGAGGACAGGGCATCTTGGTAAATCATGGCCATTTCGTGACCCAGCAGGGCGTGGCGTTCCTTCCGCGTCATCTTGAACAGGTCTTTGCCCTGGTAGAACGCTTCGCCGGAGATTTCTGCCCGCGGGTCAATGAGGCCCATAATCGTCAGGGCGGTAATCGATTTGCCGCAGCCGGATTCTCCGACCAGGCCCATCGTTTCTCCCGGCCGTACGGCGAAAGATACGTGGTCGACCACGTTCACATCGCCATGGCGCGGGAACTTGATGCACAAATCTTTCACTTCCAGCAGCGGTTCACCGGTGAAGTTGTCCTGCATGCGGTCTTGGCGCTTTTGCTCAACTTCGCGCAGCGCGTCGAGGCGGGCACGCAATGATTCGGCCTGTTCTTGGTAAGCGCGGCGCGGGTCGAGCAGGAGGGCGTCGGCTTCGCGGTCGGCGGTGTTTTGTTCGACCTTTACCGGAGCTGAAGCCGGGGCTGCCACCATTGCGTCCGTGATGCCTTCTGAGAGAATGTTCAAGCACAGCACGGTAATCATGATGAGCAAGCCGGGGAACAGCGCTGTCCACCAGGCGCCATGGTTGATGGAGCCGTTCGTGGAGGCATCAGACAAGACGTTACCCCAGGTGGGAACCAAGCTAGACTTCAGGCCGGTGCCGATGAAGGTCAGGGAGGCTTCTAGGATGATAGCGTCTGCCACCAGCACCGTGGCAAAAACCAGGACCGGAGCCGCGGTGTTGCGCACCACGTGCTTTGTCAAAATCCAGGGAGCTCTGGCGCCGGAAACAATCACTGCCCGCACGTAGTCTTCACCGTAAGCGGACATGACGTTAGCGCGCACAATTCGAGCTAGCTGCGGAATATAAACGAAAGCAATTGCGATAATGATGACTGTAACCAAGCCGACTCTATTGCCGGGAGGAAATATCCCGCTAAAGACCAGAACCATAACCGCCGCCATAGCGATGCCAGGAACAGCCATGATGATGTCCATGATGCGCATGATGACTTCCGAAATCCATTTGCGAACCACGGCCGCAACCGAACCGATAATGGATCCGATGACCAGGGCGATAAAGGTCGCGGACAAGCCGATAATCATGGAGTATTTCCCACCTAACAGCAGCCGGGACAATACATCGCGTCCCGCAGAATCGGTGCCGAACAGGTGAATCATACTGGGAGCTGATTCCTTGCTGCGCGTCGCCTTCACCGCCGCCGCCATCGCATCGGTATCGACGAAACTGGCGGAGTAGGGAGCCAACAACGGAGCCAAGGCCGAGATAAGCGCCAGTACCAGCAGCACAATGACAGCAATCCGGGCACTGACCGACATGTTGTTCCAACGCCGGAAACGAATCTTTTTCCCTGATTCGACCGCGGTAACAAGTTTCTTTGTTTGACTCGTCATAGCACTACACCGACCTAATCCGGGGGTTAATCAACAGGTAGAGCATGTCCACGATGATGTTGACCACAATGAACGCCAAAGCTACCACCAGGGCCGCAGCCTGGACTATGGAAACCTCACTCTTGGTGATGCCGTCCACGAGGACGCGACCCATGCCCCTCATGTTAAAGATGATTTCGATAACGACCGCGCCGCCCATCAGATAGCCGACCCGCAGGCCCAAGACCGTCACCGGGGTAATCAAAGCGTTACGCAAAACGTTGCGTCCGATGACGACGGGTTTCGGGATTCCAGCGCCGAGCGCGGTACGCACATAGTCACGATCGAGTTCTTCGACCACCGAGGTTCGCACCACTCTGGTCATCTGACCGATAACGGGGGTGGCCAGCGCTATTGCAGGGGGTAACATACGGGTCAACCACCCGCCAAAGTCATCAAAGAATCCCGGGACCGGCCCTGAAACTGGCAGGATTCCTTTGAAAGAACCGAGAATCCACAGCACCAGCATGGTCGCCAGCCAGAAGCTAGGAGTGCCGATAAAGATAACCGACAGAACACGAATGACCTGGTCAGGCCAACGGTCACGATAGATAGCAGCCAAAACGCCCAGCGGGAAAGAAATCAGCACCGCGATAAAAAGGCCCAGGAAAGTCAGCTGCAAAGTCACCGGCAGCGCCGGGGCAATCAGGTCAGTGACCTGGTGGGACGTGCCCACGCCGTAAATGCCAAAGTCACCGTGACACAGAGCGACCAGGTAGTTAAAGTAGCGCACCAGCACGGGAATAGGTTTGCCAGTAGGGCTTCCGTCATCGATGACGTATCCGTGGGAAACATTGAAAGCCTTTACTTGGCCGGGGTCTGAAGCGTTGTCACCCAAAGCCATCCAAGCAGGATCCAGAGGCGACAGCTCCATCAGGAAGAATACAAGCAGCGTGACCCCAATTGCCATAATTGGCAAGGCAATCAATCGCCGCCCGATGAGTCGAAGCAGGTTATTCACAAGTTTTCACTCCTTTTAGGAGTTATCGGAAAGGTTTTTTCTGGGTGGACCAAGCGCCTCGCCGTGGGTCTGTCCCGTAACTAAAGATGAGTGGCACAGGTTTGTCGGGAGGGCGTTCCCGCGAGAGGGAAAGCATCCCTCCCGACAAACTCTGGGGCGGCGCGGGTTACTTAACCGTTACGCCGATAAGCTGCAGGCCAGTTACCCCAATGGGTGTCAGGTTGCTGACCTTGTCCTCCTTGTAACCGGTGTACAGAGTGTGGAACACCAGCGGGTACATTGCCGCCTGTTCAGCGATGGCGTCCTGCACCTTGCCCCACTCGGTCTTGGCATCATCGCCAGTGGCTTTACCGGCAGCATCCATCGCGTCAACCAGGGCCTTAGCAGCAGCCGGGTCGGACTCGCTCAAGCGGAAACGTTCGTCCATCCACAACGGGCTGTAGAACCATCCCGCAGTCAGAATGCCGGGGTCGGCACCGAACACCGAGGCATCGCCAGGAGCGATAACGATGTCAAAGTCTCCTTGAGCGACGTTGTTATTCCACACGTCGCCGGAAGCCTTGCTGTCTAGGTGTACCTTCAAGCCCACTGCCTCCAGGTTCTGTTTAATCTGGGGGCCCATAGCGGCAATCCAGGTATCGGTGGTGGTCAGCACGTTAACAGTCGCGCCTTCCGCGCCGCCTTCCTTAAGTAGGGACTTGGCTTTATCCGCGTCGAAAGTAAACTGAGTTGCGGCTTTCTTGTGCATCGGGTTGTATTCCGGCAAGAAAGAATCCGGTTCCGTACCGGCTCCGACCAAAGCGGTATCAATCAGGGTCTTCTTGTCGATAGCGGTCAGCACGCCCTGACGAGTCTTGTTGGAGTTGAACGGCGCCTTTGTGGTGTTGAACACAATCATGCCGATACCATAGCCAGTCGCGCCTTCGACCTTCCATCCAGCAGCTTCCAAATCAGAAATGCCAGAGGGATCGACAGCTTCGACGACATCTGTGGTGCCATCCAAAGCCGCGGTTTGCCGAGCGTTAGAGTCACGGTTGCAGTCGTAGTGAATCTTTTCCACCGTGGCCGGGTTCGGTCCGTTGTAGTTCTCGTTGACCGACATGTCCACCGTGGTATCGGTGATGGAATCGTACTTGTAGGGGCCTGAACCAACCGGTTTGGAAGTCATGTCATCAAAGGTGGAGTCCTTGGGAACGACTTTGATGTCAGCCAAACGTGTCTTGAGGAATTCCATCGGCTGATTGAGTTTAATCGTCACCGTGGTGTCATCTTTGGCTTCGATGGAATCAATGAAAGTGATGAAAGCCGCGTAGGGGCTGGTCACATCGGTTCCACTAGAGTCCTTTTCGCCGTCCACGATGCGCTTGTAGGAAGTCACGACATCCTCAGAGGTAACGGGAGTTCCATCACTGAACTTGGCTCCGTCACGCAACGCGACTTCGTAAGTTGTATCGTCGATCTTGGTCGGCTCATCGTCTTTTGCCAAAGCCTTATGAGCTGTGAAATCAGAGTAATCAAACTCGTAAAGACCCTCTACTACCTGCAGGTTCGCCCCGACAGCCAAAGCTGAGGAGGTGTTTAGAGGGTGCCAGTTAGTCGTGTCATAAGCCGCGAACACGTTGAGGGTGCCGGTGGGGCCAGCTTCCGGTTTGTCTCCAGCGTTGTCCTTCGGCGCGTCGCCTCCGCCACAAGCGCTCAGAGTCAGGGCGCAAGCAGCTGCAAATGCCGCCAGGCCAGACAGATGACGTTTCTTAAAGGGGGATGTCATTTTCGTTGCTCTCCTCATTGAGTAGTAGTTAATCCTTGCGAACTGGATTACCTACAAGAGTAACAGGATACAACTTGTCTGACAAGCATTTTGAATGATTTTCTGAAAATTCACTGAATTCTATTGAAATCACAACGTTTTTTCGCACCAGAACAGTCGTTCACAATTCTCTAAATAGTGATGTTATACTGATATACCCTATAGCCTGTCTGATAACCTGCTATAGTTCCATCATGCTTTCAGAAACAGGTTCACCAGCAAAGAAGCTCCGAAAAACTCGAAGCACTGCCGTTGAGGACAGCTCAGAAAAAATTAAGAACTACATCACCCAAAACAATCTCTCACCTGGGGATTGTCTGCCCTCCGAATCTGATCTATGCACAATCCTCAACGTCTCGCGCTCCTCGGTCAGAGAGGCTTTACGGCGTTTAGAAGCATTACAAATTGTGGAAGTTCGCCGCGGAATCGGCGCTTTCGTCGGTTCGCTGTCCATGTCGCCGCTGGTGGAAACCTTGGCTTTCCGCACCGTTATGATGAGCCGAAATAACCTGGAAGGATTGCGCGAAATCGTGAAGGTTCGCCGTTACCTTGATTTAGGCATGGCTCAAAAGGTTTGTGACACCCTCAAAGGCATCCCTCAACCGGGTCTGGAAACTCTGGTGGAGTTGATGGAACGGCGAGCCAAAGCAGGCAAACTGTTTTCAGATGAAGATTACGCATTTCACGACGGAATCTTAGCGCTGCTCGACAATGAGGTGATGCGCCAGCTAGTGGGGTCATTTTGGAAAGTCAATGTTGCCTCACTTCCCCAATTGGGTACTCCTTCTACGGAAAGCCTCATCACCACCGCGACATCTCACCGGGCTATGCTCAATGCTGCCATCAACGGTGACGTTCACGCCTACCGTCAGGCCGTCATGCAACACTATGCACCAGTTGAACAGACTCTGCACCTGACCTAAAACCCTCAATGCATTTCGCGAGAATCCGGCACAACACCACTGTCTCCGCCTACTTTTACCGAACTGAGCGGCGCAGGGAGGGCATAATTGAGCCATGAAAGCAATCATGACTGTAACCGGAATCGACCACACCGGGATTATTGCGGCGGTAGCCAATGCCTGCGCCGCCCAGAACGCCAATATCACCAACGTTTCCCAGACCCTGATGGGTTCGTACTTCACGATGATTATGCAACTGGAGCTGGACGACGCCCCCACCTCCCTGACGAACTTGCAGGAGACCATGACTGAGGTGGAACATTCCCAGAACCTGGAAATCCGGGTGCAATCTGAAGCTATTTTCAACGTCATGCACACCCTGTAATCGCCCACTATCCCCATCACGAACCCCGTATCCGCCCCGGAAGATGACCGGGAACCCTTCTGAATCCCCTATTGGAGCAAGACAATGAGTTTAGACACCGAGCGACAAATCATGGAAACCATCCAGATGATTTCCGAGGACAAACTGGACGTGCGCACCGTCACGATGGGGCTGTCGCTGCTGGATTGTGCCGATTCTGACGTGGCGCGCGCCTGCGCTCGTATCGAGGATCGTATCGTCAAGGCCGCATCGCGCCTGGTGGCGACCGCCGGCGAGGTGTCGCGGGAGTTCGGGGTGCCGATTATCAACAAGCGGATTTCGGTCACGCCGATTTCCCTGGTGGCGGCCGCTTGCCGCACTTCAAACCCGCTGCCCTTTGCGCAAGCGTTGGATCGCGCCGGTAAAGCTGTCGGGGTCGACTTCGTGGGCGGGTATTCCGCGTTGGTCGAGGCGGGGGCCACACACAGCGACCTGGCCCTGATTGATTCCATTCCCGAGGCTCTGGCCAGCACGGATATCGTGTGTTCGTCGGTCAATATCGGTTCTACCCGCACGGGTATCAATATGTCGGCGGCGCGACGCATGGGTCAGGTGGTCGTGGATACAGCACAAGCGACCGCCGCGGCTGACGGGATTGGGGCGGCAAAGCTGGTCGTGTTCGCCAATGCGGTGGGCGACAATCCATTCATGGCCGGAGCGTTTCACGGGGTCAGCCAGCCCGATACGGTCATTTCAGTAGGGATTTCTGGGCCAGGAGTGGTGCAGCGCGCCTTGCAGACGGTGCGGGGGCGCCCTTTTGAGGAATGCGCCGAAGCCATCAAAAAATCGGCATTTAAGATAACCCGAATGGGCCAGCTGGTGGGGCAGACCGTGGCGCAACGCCTGTCCGTACCTTTTGGAATCGTGGATTTGTCGCTGGCTCCTACGGCGGAAGTCGGCGATTCCGTGGCGGCGATTCTGGAAGAAATGGGCGTCTGCGCAGTCGGCGCGCCGGGCACTACCGCCGCACTATTCCTGCTCAATGACGCGGTGAAAAAGGGCGGACTGATGGCGTGCTCGATGGTGGGCGGCTTGTCGGGGTCTTTCATTCCCGTCTCGGAGGACATTAACATGATTCACGGCGTGCAGCGCGGTTCCATCACGATGGCAAAGCTCGAAGCCATGACGGCGATTTGTTCGGTGGGTCTGGACATGATTGCGATTCCCGGCGACACCAGCCCCGCTACGATTACCGGTTTAATCGCTGATGAGGCCGCTATTGGCACCGCTTCGGGCAAGACTACCGCGGTTCGGGTCATACCGGTTCCGGGCAAGGGCGTGGGCGATAGCGCCAACTTCGGAGGACTGCTGGGGTGGGCGCCGGTGATGGAGGTTTCCCAATTTTCCTCCGCTGATTTCGCGGCTCGCGGCGGGAGGATTCCTGCCCCGGTGCATTCCTTTAGAAACTGATTTCCGCAGGTTTTCAACAAATTATGCCGCTGCGTGGGTTTATTTCGCGCACGAAATAAAATTTGTATTGACCGGTCAGCTCAGCTGCCCAGGCGTCATGGATACCGCAAATCTGACCAACACACCTCCACCATGCCCCCGCAATTCACAGCCTAGCAACCCCACAATTCACGGCCTAGTGACCCGAAAGTCGCGTCATATCAACGAATTCACGCAGAGGCTAAAGGCGGTGATTAAGAGCGGGAGAAAGCACGCTAGGAATCTGACCGCAGGCCCCGAAACGCGCTGCGCTCCCGCGAAACCCAGCGGAAAAGCCGCGCTCACCCCTAGTGAATGGTCATCTTGCCGATGACCTCGTGGGCTTTCGCGCGCGCCTGGTCGGTGTCAGCCCCGGTCGCCAAGGCCACGGCCATGCGTCTGCCCACGTGAGCCACCGGCTTGCCAAAGATTCTCAGCTGCGCGTCCGGGCTGACCTGCAGAGCCGCGCCCAAGCCCGTGTAGCGCGGCTGATCGGACTCAACAGGAGACTTCAGGGGCACCGAAGCTCCGGCGCTAACATCGGGGAACATGGACGTGTCCACAGGCAGTCCCAAAATCGCCCTCGCGTGCAGGTCAAACTCGTTTTGCGGCTGGGTAATCATGGTGACCATGCCGGTGTCGTGGGGGCGTGGGGAGAGCTCCGAGAAATACACATCCTCACCTTTGACGAACATCTCAACCCCAAAAATGCCCAGCATCGGATTTTCGGCGTCCGCATTTGCGGACTTGCCGCTCGCCGCGGCCGCCCGCGCGGTGTCAGCCGCCAGCGCATCGAGGACTTTCCGGGCAGTGACCTGGGCTTTTTTGAGGATTTCAGGTTTCATCGCTTGGGGCTGCCAGGATTCCACATAATCCCCGGAGGACTGCCGGTGCCCGATAGGCGCGCAAAAACTGGTGCGAACCTGTGTCGGGTCTCCCGGGTCCAGGTGGCGCACGCTCAACAGGGTGATTTCGTAGTCAAAAGCGATTTCACCCTCCACGATGACCCGTCCGGTATCGGCACGTGCCCCGGAGCAGGCCTCCTGCCAAGCGGCGGGCAGGTCCTCGGCACGCTCCACACGAGACTGGCCGTGACCCGAGGAGGACATGGTGGGCTTCACGAAACAGGGAAACCCGACCTTTTCGGCTCCCTCCTGCAGTGCCACCAACGAGTCGGCGAAAGCAAAAGGCGAAGTCGGAACGTTTGCTGCCGTGGCGGCTAGGGTGCGGATGCCTTGGCGGTCAAAAGTCAGTTCCACCACTCGTGAAGAAGGTACGACTCGTGTCCCCTCCCCCGCGGCCGCAACCAGCGCGCTGGAGGCAAGTTTCTCGACTTCAGGAACAATGAGGTCAGGACGCTCCGCCGCAATCACAGCCTCGAGCGCCTCGGCATCGGTCATGTCCAACACGCGATGTGAGCTGGCAACCTGCATGGCGGGCGCCCCCGCGTATGAATCGCAAGCGACGACCTGACAGCCCAGTCGCTGCAAGGAAATCGTCAGTTCTTTGCCCAGCTCGCCCGCGCCGAGCAGCAAGATTTTTACCGGAAAAGTCAGTGGGAAATCGCTCATGAAACTATCCTAGCTTTTCCCCACCGTGACTTTTACCGATCTTCAGGCAGCATGGGGTGGCGTTATTTCTTTTTCCCGGTAGCACCCATATAGATGCCGATGAGTATCATGGCGACGATAATCGACACAATCCACTGAATCCACTGCACACCACCGTTGGCATTGGTGTAGCCAAACTGACCAACCAGCCAGCCGCCGATACCGGCGCCGAGCGCTCCGAGGATAATGGTCCACAGGATGCCGATAGGCTGCTCGCCGCGTTTAAATAGTCTCGCCAAAGCGCCAATCACCGCACCGGTCACAATCATTCCAATGAGCTGTCCCATCAATTTTTCCTTTCTAATTGCCGTCCCAGTTTGAGAATCGGCCTTTTTCAGGCTATCAAAACCTCCTGTGAGGCGCAGAACAGGGAGTTTACCCTCCCGCGACAACAGTCCCTCTGACAGCATCCCCGCGCACCCCAGTTTTCCTTATAAGCTAGAGAATTCTCTGTTTCACCACCCTTTCGGCTACGATAAGGGAAAACTGTGGCATGCACACGCCTCACCGGATTCTGAGCTAGATTAAGGAAACCTCGTGACAACCTCTCCTTCCCCCTCCGAACCGCCCGTAGTGACCGACAACACCGCATCAGAACCCAGCCACCACGGCGCACAGACCGCGCACCGTTTCGCTACCCATTGGGGTTTCGTGCTGGCCTCCGTAGGTTCCGCCGTGGGCATGGCCAACGTTTGGGGTTTCCCCTATAAGCTCGGCAATAATGGCGGGGGTGCTTTCCTGCTTATCTATATTTTCTTTGTCGTGCTGTTCACCTATGTGGGTCTGCCAGCCGAGTTTGCCAACGGGAGGCGCGCTCGTACCGGGACCTTGGGTACTTACCGGTCCGCCTGGGCCACACGTGGTGACCAAGCAGCCAAGGTCGGAAGCATGTTGGGCTGGTTGCCGTTGGCAGGCTCGTTGTGTATCGCGATTGGGTACGCCGTCATTGTGGCCTACGTTTGCAAGGCCCTGTTCGATTCCCTGACCGGGACACTGATGAAGACTGATACCGAAAAATGGTTTGAATCTTTTTCTGGAACCGGTTTCTCGGTCGTGCCGTTCCACATCATAGTCGTGGTAGGGACACTGATTACCCTGTTCCTCGGGGCGAAAAGCATCGAAAAGACCAATCGCATCATGATGCCGGTTTTCTTTATCATCTTTGTGATTCTGGCGATTCGCGTGGCACTGATGCCGGGTGTCGTTGAAGGCTACATCTTTATGCTAACTCCGCGCTGGGAGGCTCTCATCAACCCTATTGTCTGGGTGTGGGCGATGGGTCAAGCGTTCTTTTCCCTCTCGATTACCGGCAGCGGCATGATTGTCTACGGCGCTTATCTGCCCGATGACGAGGACGTGGTGAAGGTGTCGCAGCGCACGGGTTTCTTTGACACTCTCGCTGCGGTGGTAGCCGCCCTGGTCATCATTCCCGCGTGTTTCGCTTATAACACTGACGTCGGAGCAGGGCCGGGCCTGCTGTTTGTGACCCTGCCCGCCATCATGCAAGATATTCCGCTGGGTCAGCTGTTCGCGGTGATTCTGTATGTAGCCATGATTTTTGCCGGGGTCAGTTCGCTGCAAAATATGTTTGAAGCCGTGGGCGAATCGCTGCTGCACCGGTTCCCGCGCCTAAACCGCGCAGTCGTGCTGGTCGGCTTGTGCGTGCTGGCGCTCGGAGCTGGCTTGGGCATGGAGGCGATTAGCTCTTGGGGGCCGTGGATGGATTTGGTCTCCATCTACATCATTCCGCTCGGGGCGAGCGTGGGCGCCATCACCTGGTTCTGGGTCATGAAAAAGGACGAATTGTTAGAAGCGATTAATCGGGGAGCTGCGCGGCCTCGCGGAACTTTCTGGATATCGGTGGGGCGTTTCGTCTATGTGCCGCTGGCCATCATTTTGTGCGCCATCGCTCTCATCGGCAAGGTCGCGTTCTAGGGTTTTACCTTTGGAATAGCCCCGTTCGGAGCGAACGCAGCGGACAGAGAGTCCCGATCACTGCTCCCGGTGCCACATTTTACTGATTATAGATGCCACAAATTTAGGATTAAAGCCGCCACGAATTTGGTATTATAGCGTTCACAATTTCCCTATTAAGCCTGGTGGGGCAGGATTTAGTGCCAGGTTTCGCGGTGCAGCTGGGCACGTGAGGCCGGTTCCAGTTGCACCGTGGTGTGAAAAATCGAGATGCCGTGATGGTTCTGCAAGCAGTTCTCTATCTCGCTCAAAATCTCGAGGCTATGCCCGTCATGGAAACATTCGTCAGCCAGCACCACGTGAGCGCTCAGCACCGGCAGGTCCGAGGAAACCGCGGAGGCGTGCAGGTCATGCACCGCTAAAACGTGGGGCAGCTCTAACAGATGCGCCCGGACCTGGTCCAAATCCAAATCCCGAGGGGTGGATTCCAGCAAAATTGCCCCCGCCGGACGCAAAATCATGATGGCCCGAGGCACGATGAGCGCGGCGATGACCAGCGCCGCCACGGAATCAATCTGGGTCCACCCGGTCAAGCGCATCACAACCGCGCTAATGATAACTGCTACGGACCCTAGGGAATCATTCAGGACCTCCAGGAACGCGGCGCGCAGGTTCAAGTTGTTCTGCCGGGAACTCAACAGGATAGTCAGGCTGATCAGGTTTCCGACCAAGCCGATAATGCCCACCACCAGCAGCGCCTGGGCCTCGATGTTTTCGGGATGTATCAGGCGTTTGATGGCCTCGATGGACGCAAACACACCGATGGTAATCAACAACAGGGACTGCAAAGCTGCCGAAATCACTTCCGCGCGCCGCCACCCCCACGTGAGCCGATCCGTCGCCGGACGCTGCTGCAAACTGGCTGCTACCAGCGCAAAAGTCAGCCCCGCGCAGTCGGTGAGCATATGCCCCAAGTCCACCAGCAGGGTCAGGCTGCCGGTCAGGGCCGCGCCCACAATTTCTGCCAGCAACACCGTGAAGGTCACCGCCAGTGCTGCCCGGAGCTGTCCACGACCGGCCTTGTGCGAGTGAGTATGAGTGTGCGAGTGGCCGCCCGAACCGTGCGGCTCACGGGGGTCGCTGGACTCCCGACCTTCCTGATGATGTTGCATAAGCGTCCGTCCTGTGTTTTCTGCGTAGACAACGACTGTGCCGCTACTTAGTCTAGCCTAAGTCTCGTTTTTTGTTTTTCGGTGTCTCGCGTTAAAACCTGACGCCAAAGAACCGGGATTTCTTGCCGAGAAGCAGTCACCCGGCGTTTTGGCATCAAGCTAAAGGAAGGCGTTGATTGTTAGTTTTCCTGACGGCGGCGCGCCAACACCATCAGTAATATCCCAGCAAAGGCCGTAAGTACAGCCACCAGGGACACAGTCTGGGCAGACAGACCGGTACGCGCCAAGGCTGGGGTCTCTGTACTGGCCAAGACCGGAGCTGCAGGCGTTGCTGTCCGAGCACCTAACGGCGGATTCGCCGAGCCGGGGGTGTGGGGCTCCTCCGTCACTCCCGCTACCGGCAGAGTCAGCTGTGAGGCGCCGTCTTCAGCCGGGTTCATCGGGACCTGGGGAGTCTCATTCTGGTCGGCCACCAGAGGAACAGGGTACGTCGTGGTGCTGGATGTCGGGGGTACCAGTCCGGGCAGCGGAAGCGTCGCCTCGCTCGGGATAGAAGGCTCCATACTTGGGAAGGAGGGCACCACACCCGGCCCGGCCGGACTCTCCTCACGCACCGGCGGCACCGGCTCGCTCTGGACCGGGGGGTTCTCCGCCGGGTAGATCATGAACTGGTAACAGGGGATGGTATCGTTCGAAGCCAGAGCTGCGGGCGCAGAACTCTGGTCCATATTCAACTCATCAGCGAGAGCGGCCGGGGCAGCGGCAATTCCTCCCCCAATTAGCAAGCCGAAGAACGCAGCGAGAGCAAACAGGCGATTTCTCAATCTGGGCATAAGCATAGTAAAGGCAGCCTTCCTTAAATTCGATGAAATCCGTTTCCCGCTACATGTCGGTTATTCCGACGTAGCTTCGGGGCAACCCACGTCAAATTTTGGGCGTAGGCTACCCGCGCCTTCCTGGCGCTATCCTTGCGACTTCGTCAAATTCCCTGGCAGAAATGCCCCTGACTCATGCGCCTCTATGGTTTTCCGTAACAAACCAAGCCGTAGCTTGGCGGCGCGTCAGCTTTGACCTGAACACTTAGCCAATCGGCCTGGAGAAAACCCTCATTAGTGAAAATGTAAAATTGGTTTTTATTGTTCAGACATTTCAATAGTTTCCCAGTTTTAGACCAGGCGAATCTCAGCTTACGGAAACCGGGGACTCCGCGAAAGACCCCACACACCCCGGGGCAAGCGCGGTGAAAAACCTTGTCACAGGGCTTTTCTGCTATGTAAAATGATGCCACCAGGCGCGTCTATCTCGCGTATTCACCGGAACACTTCAGGAGAAGCCATGTCTAACCCTTACAATCCCGCCCAGTTCCCGCCGCCCCAGCAACCCCCACAGAATCCAAACCAATTGTCAAACCAGACCCCCGGCCTGGCACCTCAGCAGTTCGCGGGCGCGCCGAACTATTACGCCTCGCAACCCCCGGCGCAACTGAATAACGACACCAGCCTGGGGGCTTGGATGCTGACGATTTTCCTCGCTTCCCTGCCGATTGTGGGCGTAGTCATGCTGCTCATCTGGTCTTTCGGGTCGGGAACCTCGCCCGCCAAGTCCAACTGGGCCAAAGCCACCCTGCTGTGGGCGCTGATAGTGATAGGGATTTATGTATTGCTTATCGTAGTAACCGGGGGTTTCATTTTAGGCGCGGCATTCGATCACAGCTGAGCTGGTGCACCGCCGGGCGCGACCCAGTCTCAAACTTTTGCTTTGCGGTAGCCCGCAGCTCTCGCATCAGCTTGAGAAGCGAAGCAAGCCTCCGGGTTGGTGCGGTTGTAGTACCTCTGACCGGGCATGTGATAAATCATGGAATTTGCGTTCCCCTTTATTGGGGCGTTTGCCGGGCAGTCCTTACCGATTGGTTGTAAGCCACCATTGCCAGAAGGCTGGAGTTGTGGCTGGGGTTGAGGCTGGGGTTGAGGCTGGGGTTGAGGCTCAGGCTGGGGCTGCGGGGCAACCTGACATTGCAAATTGGAGTTGTCACTCAACGCACCAGGTCCTCCCACGAAAGTAACCGGTACTGCAGGTTGAACAGGTGAACAATTCTGCTGCGCTAACAGCAAGGGCATCTGTTGCAGACCAGCAGCGGGCACGATCGAGAGAGCATCCGGGAAATTTACTCCCGATGCCAGGAAAGCGCTGGCAGCGGGCTTCGTGGCAAAAATCTGGGATGCGGTTTCAAACCGGTTTGCTCCGTAAATCCGGTTCGGATTCGGCAGTCCCGCCAAGAATTCATCGGGAAGAGCACCCGGACCGCCCAGTACCGTAGTAGCCGTAGCGCCCAGCTGCTGAGCCACTGAAACCGCGTACTGTTGCGCACCCGGACCGGTAAGCATAATCGGCACCCCCTCTTGTGCAGCCAATGCGCCCCCAGCCAGCGCATCCGCAAAACCGGTGCCAGTCGCTAGATACAACTTCCCAGCTTTTCCGAACTGCAGAGCAATTTTTGTGGCAGTCTCGTAACGGTTGGCTCCGGAAATTCGCTGCACCGCACCGAACTGTGTCAGCTGAGCCTCAACTTGCTCCGAGACCGCCCCGGCACCGCCCAGAATCGTGATGCTGGGGGAACCGAGTTGCTGCAGGTAGGCCTGCTGCTCGGCAGTAATTTGTGAGCCAACCAACAATATGGGTGCCTGTTGCGCGGCGGCCCACGGGCCGGCAGCCAAAGCGTCAGGAAAATTCGTTCCCGTAGCGACAAACACGTTTTTCGCGGTGGGGAAGTACGTCTGAGCAATAGCCAGGGACGTCGCGTAACGGTCCGGGCCAGCAATACGAGTACCCGCAGCTTGGGCGGGAATTTGCAGGGTTAGAGCGAGAGCAGCGGCAGCAACGCCGGCGAGAGTTTTCTTAAACATAAAACGAATTCTAGGATTCACGCCTCGAAAAAAGTACCAATCGGCGTGAGAAATCTCTCTCAACAGTTTCACCTTGCACGGCTGATCGCCCACGAAATTGGTTTCAACCAGCCTTCTGAGCCTAGACGAATCGTCACCGTTTTGACTCCACCAGCAGCGTGAGCTCACTAATCTGTTGTTTCAGTTCGGTAATCTCAGCGCTAGTGGCCGCCCGGTCCTGCTCATTTTTTTCATTCACCATATCGACAACCCACGAAGCCATGGTAGCTGTCACGACACCAATCAGCGCTACCCCGCCCGTCATCAGGCATAACGCGACTGCGCGGCCGGTTACAGAAATCGGATATAAATCTCCGTAGCCCACTGTGGTAATCGTCTCAAAAGCCCACCAAATCGCCTGCGGAAAAGACGTAATTAGCGCATCCGAAACACTGCGCTCCGCATCCAGCACAGCCAGCGCCGACACGAAAATCAGCAGCGCCGTGCTTGCTATCGAGTACAGAGCTATCTTGCCGCGAAAGGTCGAACCGGCCTTTCGACCAAGTACTTTCACGAACGTCACGAGCCGGAGCAATCGCAGCGGCCGCAGGATGGGCAGCGCCACGATGAGCAGATCGAAAAGGTGCGTGATGAACCATTTGAAACGGGGCTTTGCCAAGGAAAGCCGCACCACATAATCAACGGCAAAGGCAGCCCACACCACATTCATAATGAACTCAGTAACATTGGCCGCCCGGCCTTGTAAATCACCGATGACTTCCCAGGCATAGACCCCCAAAAATAGGACCGCCAGAATCAACAACGGCCAATCCGTCAAGTGCTCCCATGCGTCCAGCCTTTTAGATTCACTCATAAGCCCATAATAATGCCGTTCACGAGGATGGTTTCGCGGTCTTTGGCGGGAATAAAGTCAGGGCTGTGACGGCTGCACAGGTGCCGAATTTACCAAGGATTTAGCCAAATTAAGGGTTTATCCGAGCATTGTTCTTTGGTAAAGTTTTGCTGTTGGGAGGTGCTTTAGTGAGTAAGAAATCAAAGATTTGGATTGCCAGTATCCTGGCTGTGATTTTCGTTGCCGCCTCAATCGGCGCAATCACCATGTACCTGGTCAACAAGTGGGAAGTCGTCATCACCCTGAAAGGCGACGCCACCAGCACCGTTGAATACGGCGAGCAATGGAAAGACCCGGGCGCCACCGCTTATGGGACCAGTACCCTGTTCACCTTTACTCACGACGACCTCAAAGTCCGCCGCCGGGGCGCGGTCGACACTTCCAAAGTCGGCACTTATGAAATCACTTATGCAGCGAAATACCGCGGAGTCGAGGGAAAAAAGACCCGCAAAGTGACCGTTCAGGATTCCGAACCGCCCGCCATCACGGTCGACGGCGGGGAACAGATTACCCTCCCCTACGGCCTGCCCTGGCAGGACTCCTATTCCGCTACAGACAACGTGGACGGCGATTTGACCGCAAAAGTCCAGGTCGACGGCCAGGTCAACGTGAATGCGGCGGGGTCATACACGCTGCGCTACCAAGTCTCGGACTCCAGCGGAAACCAGGGCACAGCGACTCGCCAGGTCACCGTGATGCCGCCCGTGGCCCCCAACGCAGACCCAGCGGCAGGCTTGGACAAAGTTATCTATCTGACCTTCGATGATGGGCCTGGACCGGCGACGGCTCATCTGTTGGATATTTTGGCCGCCAAGGGGGTGAAGGCGACGTTCTTTGTGACCAACACGATGGGGCACACGGACATGATTGGGCGCGCCTACCGAGAAGGGCACTCGATCGGGATTCACACCTATACCCACCAGTATTCCCAGGTTTACGCCAGCGACGCCGCCTACTGGGCGGACTTCGACCGCATGGCGCAGATAATTCGCGACCAGACCGGTCAGGACACCAAGATTATGCGGTTCCCCGGGGGCAGCTCCAACACCGTGAGCCGCAGCTACTCGCCCGGAATCATGAGCCGCCTGACCAAACTTATGGCCGTGAAAGGCTACACCTATTTCGACTGGAACGTGGATAGTGGGGACGCTTCGGGGCACACCAACAGCGCTTCGGTCTTTCAAAAGATTACCGCCGGGGTAAGGGGCAAATCGGTGTCAGTAGTCCTTTGCCACGACATCCACCCCACCACCGTCGACGCGATGCCCCAGGTCATCGACTGGGGCAAGCAAAACGGCTACACTTTCCTGCCGCTCGCTCCCGGCAGCTATCCCGCGCACCATCGGGTTGCGAACTAAGCTCATTCGCGGCGTTCACAAGGGCGGTTGTGAGGTCGGGTAGGTACGTTAGGCCAAGTAGTCGCGTAACGGGCAAAAGGCCGCGCGGGCGGGACAGGCACGAGCCTCTCCCTAGGCGATCGCCTCTGCCTCGCCCTCGGCAAACGCCTCAACGCCACCATTCTGACCACCGACAAAGCCTGGGGCGAGGGCGAAGGGATTGAACAGATTCGGTAGGCGGCGACCTCTACGGTGTTTTATTTCGCGTCTTTGCGGTGGCTGCTGGCCTCTAGGGCTTTGGCAGCGAACTTGTCGAAGTCGGACCGATAGCTGGTGTTTTGGGCAAACCCGGTCGCCCACTGACAGAACTGGGTGGCGCGAATGGAATTCATGCGGTACCCCACCGACATAATCGCATCTGGATTGCACCGCCTATTTTGCCGTGCTACCTGTCGAGAGTCTCTCTTGCGAACTATCCGAAAATTTCGGATAGTTGCCTCTTACGCTACCCGTCCTCGCTATCGCGCTTCTCTCGGTCGTTCTTTGGTGGGGTTTTCCGCACTCAACACATCACTTATGAGTCTAAACCAAACCCCTCACACAAAAAGAGACCCCCTTCCCCGGACGGCAGCTACCGGCAACGCAAACTAGACCCTTGCCCCAGCACCCGCCCTTGTGCAAGCGCCCTCTCACCCATATTCCCGATGCGCAAACCGCTCGTGCCATCGAAGATGCCGAAAAGGTGATTGACGGCGAGAAACCCGAAACCGGGGCAGTCTTTGACGATGCCAGCCAAGCGACACAATTCCTGGACAGCCTCTCATGACAATTCTCCTCTACCGGGACTTTGCGGCGGAAAAAGAAGTGCGCCCCAGCGGTTTCGCGCATGATTAGAATTAAAACCTGCATCGGCTAGCGCATCGGAGGGGAAACGATGGTCTTACGAATCGTCTTGGAAGGGCTCGTGTTGGGCGCGCTGCTGGTCTTGCTCTGCGTCGTCGGCATCCGCAAAAGCCCGGTGGATATGGTGTATCTTTACCCTCCCGAAGTGCGGGAACGGTGCGTGAAGTTGGGGCTGACCACGCCCGAGAGAATCAAGCGCGGCCGCGCAATTTTCAAAGCAATCTGTGTTCCCGGCTACATCATTTACTCGCTGGTCTGCGTTTATGCAATCAACAGCGCCAGAGGGTTCCTGGCGGGATTCTGGCAGATAGCGGCGATCCTATTCATCATGAGCCTCATCGACCGTTTCTTTATCGATGAATACTGGGTGGGGCGCACCGATGCGTGGGTCATCCCCGGTACGGAGGATTTGAAGCCCTACATCAGAGCCCGCGACAAGTGCAAAAAGTGGCTGCTCAGCACGGTGGGGGTAGCGTTCATGGCGGCGGTCCTGTCCGGTATCGCCACACTCTTCACCCGGTGAAGCGGAAGCCGCACAGAACACCGAGAACAAAGTCCTGGCTCAGTCCATCGCCAGTTCGAGTTAGCAGATTTAGACATAAAAGAGTGCGTATGAGGCACATGTTACGCACATAACTGTTGACTTTTAAGCTGTTGGTTCTACGATGGTACTGGAGGAGGGCTAATCATGACCAAAGTTAGTACGAACATTAATTTGAATGCAGATCTCAAACGATCAGCGCAAGAGTTGCTGAAAGATTTGGGTATGGATCTCACCACTGCCGTGACAATTTTCCTTCGTCAAACCGTGCGTGACCAGGGGATACCTTTTAGAATCACGAGAGATATTCCCAATGCGGAAACTTTGGCCGCCTTACAGGAATATGAGGCGATGAAAGCACACCCGGAAAAATACCAGAGCTACGCAAACTTCCGGGAAGCCATGGAGGACGTTCTCGCGTGAGCCTACGAGTTGTCCTTTCCAACCGCTTCAAAAAAGATTTGAAGCTGGCAAAAAGGCGCGGCCTGGATTTGGAACTTCTCAACTCAGTCGTTACGCAGCTTGCGAGCGGAAATACGCTTGACGCAAAGTACCGGGATCACGATCTCGGCGGTAACTACACCACGTTCACCGATGAAGCGTCCCGCAGCACTAGCTAGACCCTTGCCCCCCAACCCACGCCCTTGTGCGCTACCTATTTACTGATATGTCAATTAGGTGTACAATGGATATACAATGTACTACTTACGGACAAGGGGTGATGGGTATGACAACCTCCACAGCAACCCGGATTAACTTCCGCACTGATGCACAAACTAAGCAATCTGCCGAGAAACTCTTTGACGCCCTGGGACTTGATATGTCCACGGCGCTCAATATGTTCTTAAAGCAAGCGGTGCGTGAACAGGCACTTCCCATCCGCCCTGCCCTCGCCTACGTTCCCAATGCGCAAACCGCTCGTGCCATCGACGATGCCCAGAAGGTGATTGACGGCGAGAAACCCGAAACCGGGGCAGTCTTTGACGATGCCCACCAGGCGGCGCAATTCCTGGACAAACTCTCATGAAAATTATCTTTGACAGCCAGTTTCAAAAGGATTTTAAGCAGGTTGTACGGCATTATCCACACATTAAAGATGAGATGCGCGGACTGAGTGAAGCGGCGTTGGATCCGTTTTACGTTCGATTCCCCGTGCTGTTACTGCTGGCAGACATCCTGACGCGCGGCAAAGTCGACAAGAACGAGCTAATGAAACTGGTAGACCGCGTCATCATCCCCAGGCTCCCAACTCTTTGACAACACCCAGCGGTACTTCACCAGTACAACTGAGGGCAACCGAGCGGCGCTCACCTCCCCTTATGCCCTGCAACAAGCAAGAACGTCCGAAGCTACAGGAACATCGCCATATAGAGGGGGAGGTGGAGGATACCGTCCTTTTCCATCAGGTCTTTAGTGTAGAGAATATAGCTCTGGCCCAGGTTGGCGCCGAATTTGCTACGGAATTTATCGAGAGAAGTGTGCCGTTGATAGCGCCCCGACTTGACCTCGATGGGGCAAATTTTGCGACCGTGAGGTACCAGGAAGTCAATCTCCATCGTGTTGGCGCGGTTTTGCGAATCCGCCCGGGAATAGAAGAACAACTGGTGGTTTGCCGCGCGTAGCATTTGCGCCACCACATTTTCCGCTAGCATTCCTTCGTTTACATTCATCTTGTCCAGAAGTATTGCCTGGTAAAGGTCGTTGTCACGGTAACTTTGATCCCAAAACGCTAGGGTGGTCAGCAGGCCGGTGTCACCTAGGTAGCATTTCAGCGTTGAATGGTCGGCACTCATGGTCAACACACCGGTGGGGTCTGCGGCATTAAAGCAGGTGTTGACCACCATTGCCTCATCGAGCCACACGAAGGCTTCCTCGTAGGTGCGGAAACGCGCCGATTTTTCGATGTCGCGCAGTTTGAATTTCTTTTCACGTTTGGACAGCTGCGAGGGGATTTGATCGAAAATCGCGTAAACGCGTGCTTCGTGTCCCTTGGCAAACTTTGAGACGTCCTCGCGATATAGGTTGATAATGCGGCGTTTAATCCGGTCGACTTGTTCTAGATTGGCGCTTTCCATGAACTCACAGACCACTTGAGGCATGCCTCCCACCAGCATATAGGTGCGAAAATCGTTCATCACTCGCCGATGCAAAGCCTGCCCCAATGGCTTCCGTTGCTCGAAAAACTCGCGCAACATCGGAATCGTGGTTTCGTCGCCTTTCGCCCATAAGTATTCCTCAAAGTCGAGAGGAAACATCGGCAAATGCTCTTCCTCCGAGGGAATCAGGATTTCGCCCTCGCCAGAATGTTTCTTTAAAGTAGTAAGCGAACCGGTCTCAATGTAGTCGTACCTGCCGTCTGCCACCAGATATTTAATGAGTTGACGTGCGGGGGGATAGAGCTGGACTTCGTCAAAAATCACCACCGACTCGCGTTGATACAAGGTTGTATTGTAGGCCGCTGCGAGTTTCAGGAAGAATACATCGAGATTACCCGAATCGTGTTCGAAAATCTCTCTTACTCCGTCCTTAAGGTGCCCGAAATCAATCAGTAGGTGCGAACGGTATTCCCGATGGGCAAAGTGTTCGCAGATAGTGCTTTTCCCCACCCGACGCGCTCCGTCTATGAAAGCCGCCGAGGTTCCCTGGTCACGGCGTTTCCATTCCAGCAGTTCAGCATAGATTTTTCGTCGCAGTTCCACTGCCATTTTCCGAGCCTCGCCTCCCTAGATTACTCGTAGCGAACACGAAATGACACTTAGACTCAGCACAAATATACACGAAATGACACTTAGGTTCATCGCAAATTTGCACGAAATGACACTTATTGCCTGAGTTCCACAATTTTAGTTCGCCAGTCTGCCTAGGATTCTGGGACTCGCGAAGGCAGATTTAATTTCCTTGGAATAAGACGGTTTGTTCTTGAATCGCCCTGCAACCAGCCCCCACACTGCCTCTTAGCGACGCACACGCCGCTGCCGCCAAGGGTCTCCAACGGGGGTTCAATTCCCTCGCTGTTACATTTAGCCGTTTTTAGCGCGCAAGCGCGCTTAGAGGTGCTCCGGCGGCGAAGGCAAATCATTACCTTCGCTTAATCGACTCCGCACTGTTGCGCGATGGCTCACGCGGCTTACCGCCGCTGCCATCGCGCTACGGGGGTTCAATTCCCCACCCCACTCACCTTAAACGGCTAAACCCACAGGTCTTTGACCTGCGGGTTTAGCCGTTCGTGGAGGTGAGGGGAATTGAACCCCTGTCCGATCGGGAATACTTGCTTCTTCTCCGGGTGCAGTCTGTATTAGATTCTCGGCCCCACGCTGCCCACAGACCGGGCCACGTCGGGCTAAAGTTACCTAAAATCTCGAATCAACCTAAGTAACCCAGGCGATTCCAGTGGCTCTAAAAACGACGCCAGAATCCGCAGCTAGAGCAACTGCGGGCTGACGGAATCAGTTCCCTTGGGATTAAGCAGCCAAGGTGAAGGATTCAGTACTGTTACGTTCAGCACTTATTGTTTCGTATCCATCGTTTACGAGATGAGGACACTTCCTCGACCCGCTTCTCTCAAGACACTACCGACCGTCGAAACCGATCACCCCCGCTATTCAGTTATCCCTGCCAGTGGCAAGTATTCCATTGTATCCCCAGCCCGGAATTCTGTCCATAGCCCGGCGTACCCGACGCATATTCGCCGCCACGATTCTCTGTATGCGCACGAACGACCGATTTCACTTCCCAGACTTCACTAATTACCACCAGCAAAATGTCCCTATCTGCACAGACACAGTTTGCAATCAGGAACAATCCCGCCTGCACCTTCTAAAAACGGTCAGTCGTGCAACCAACTCCACCAAATGCCCCCCGCCCAGCTGCCGCCAGCGCGAAATGCCCCCATCTCACCGGACATCAGATAGGCTTTTAATATGAGTTCTCTCACCCGCCTGCACGCTGACCTCGTCGTTATCGGAGGCGGAGCTACCGGTGCCGGGGTGGCTCGCGATGCAGCAATGCGCGGCTACGATGTCATTCTGTTGGAACGCGCCGATATCGGGCAAGGGACTTCCGCTCGCTACCACGGACTGCTGCATTCGGGCGGGCGCTACGTCATCTCTGACCCCGAATCAGCCACTCAGTGCGCCGACGAAAACGCTATCTTGCGCCGTATCAACGCCGATGCACTGGAGGACGTCGGCGGCCTGTTTGTGTTGACCCCCAACGACCCCGAGGAATATGCGGACCGTTTTCTCCCAGCTGCCCTCAAAGCCGGTGTTACCTGCGAAGAAATCCCACTCAGTACCGCTTTCAAGGCCGAACCGCGGCTAAATCCACAGATTAAACGCGCTTTCCAAGTCGATGACGGAGCGGTGGACGGGTGGAAACTCATCTGGGGAGCCCTGGAATCTGCCCAGGAATACGGCGCGACAATCCTGCCCTACCACCGGGTTGAATCGATTACCGTCAAGGACGGTGCGGTCTGCGCTGTGTCGGCTCGGGATGAAAAGACCGGCGCGGACGTTCACGTTGATTGTCGCTTTGTTATTAATGCGGCCGGACCGTGGGCGGGTCAGATTGCCGAAATGGCAGGTGCCAGTGATATACAAATTATACCTGGCCGGGGTATCATGATTGGTTTTAATCAACGCCTGGTACACCACGTCATCAATCGCTGTGCCCTCTCCGGTGACGGCGACATCCTGGTGCCAGCCCATCCCATCTGTATCATCGGCACCACCGACCAACCCGCCGTCAAACCGGATTTCCTGGCCATCAAGCCAGAAGAAGTCCAACAAATGCTCGACAAGGGCGAGCAAATGGTTCCCGGTTTGCGCCAAGCTCGCCCCTTGCACGTCTGGGCTGGAGCTCGCCCGTTGCTGCGAGATACGCGCGTCAGCGCCACAGACACCCGACACATGACTCGTGGCATGGCCATCCTCGACCACCTGGAACGCGACAACATTCACGGTTTCCTGACCATCGTGGGCGGCAAACTCACGACTTATCGTCTGATGGCAGAAAAGGTCGTGAACATCATGTGTCACCAGCTGGGCGACAATCGGGTTTGTACCACTGCACAAGAGCCCGTTCCCTCTGCCCGCGCCCGCCGCTTCAGCCATTTGTCCGACCGGCTCCAGGCCCGCGAGTCAGACCGCCACGACGACCCCATCATCTGCGAGTGTGAACTGGTCAACCAGCGAATGATTCTGGAGGCACTGCAGGAAAATCCCCGGGTAAACATCGACGATTTGCGCCGCCAGCTGCGCATTGGCATGGGGCCTTGCCAGGGCAGTTTCTGCGGGGCACGCACTGCGGGCATTATTCACGATTTCCGCTACGTAACTCCCCCGGCGTCGCCCGTTTCCGCCACTTCCCCCAACCCTGGTACCACTTCTGGTGCCCCCTGCCCCGCCGCCACGCCCGCTGATGTCAGCACCACCATGCTGAACCTGTTTTTGTCCAACCGTTTGGGTGGAATCACTCCCATTCTTTACGGCGCGCTAGCTCGCGAAATGGCCTTGCAGAGATGGATTTTAGGCACCTTGGACCTGGAGCACCTGCCCGGCCCCAGCCCGGAATCTAGCCGCGCCACCGGCGACTTGGCTTTGAATCACGGTACGGACCGTGACGAACCGGAAGGAGGCGCCCGATGAAAATCGCCATAATCGGTGCGGGATTGGCCGGTTTAAGCGCCGCCCTCATGGCCCACGAAAAAGGATACCAAGTTACGGTATACACCAAAGGCCTCGGTGGCTTGGTGCTTTCTGCCGGTACCGGCGACCTGTTGGGATACCTTCCTGACCGTCCTGACCCAGTGGTTGGCGACCCTCTCCAGGCCGTAGATGACTTGCCAGATAACCACCCGTACCGCCTCATTGGGACCGAACACTTACGCGCCGGAATGGAATGGTATCGGCGCGCCCTGCCAGATTTTTGGGCACCAACCAACGCCACGAACACAAACACATTCCTGGCTTCCGCCCTGGGATCCGTTCGCCCCACCTATCTGGTGCCCCAAACCTGTGCCGCGGGAGCCCTGCGCGACCAGATGAAACTGCTGGTAGTTGGCCTCAAACAATTCAAAGACTTTCCCGCGACCCTCATCGCCGACAACCTCAATCGTGCTGAGCGGTTCTCGCTTTCGGCGCGGGCGGTGACCCTGGATTTGAGCGGACGCGGAGACGAAGCCGACGTCACCGCCACGGACTACGCCAGAAACTTTGACGTCGCTGACCTAGACCCGCAGCGAGCCGCTAAACTGCGCCAAAAATTCGCCACCCTGCTGAACGACACCGTGCAAACCGGGGAAACCATCCTCATTCCAGCGCTGCTGGGATTGAGCCCGCAAACTTTTAGTGAATTTCAAGCCCTGGTTCACGCCCCGGTCGCTGAAGTTCCCACTGTTCCCCCCTCTATCTTGGGTCGACGCGCCTACGACATCCTGGTCAACAGCTGCCGCGAAGCCCGCGTGGACATCCACACCAACTGCGCGGTTTTGTCCGCTGCCAGCCTGGACGGCACCGTAGCCGCACTGCGGGTCGCACGCGCCGGGGGCGTGGACGAAGTGAAAGTTGACGCGGTATTAGACGCGGCGGGCGGAATGACCTCGGGCAACTTCGAGCGTGACTCACACTTAAATATCCAAGAAAAGGTCTTTAATCTTCCCGTGTTCACTCCCGCACCCAACGCCACCGGTTACCTCAATTCCATTCATCAGATTGACCTGGAAAATCGCCAGGAACTCGAACGCGTGCTGATGTCAGGAGTGGCGGTCGATAACACGATGCGTCCCGTTGACGCGTCCGGACACCGGCTTTACGACAATTTGTTTTGCCTGGGTGAAATGCTGGGAGCCTGCGCGCCGTGGCGAGAGCTTTCCGGGGAAGGCCTCGCCTTAGGCAGCGCCTGGGCGGCCGTGCAATCGTTGGCGTCCCTTGAGAGGAGCCGGTCATGACGGAAATCACCGCACTCGATTATGCCAAAGCGAACCTGGCGCGCACTTCCCTGGATCAGTGCCTGAAATGCACCATCTGCGAGACCCAATGCCCGGTCATGCGGGTCACCCCAAACTTTTCCGGGCCCAAGTTCGTAGGTCCCCAAGCGGAGCGTTTCCGCAAAGGTCAGTCAGTGGACAGGTCCCTAGACTACTGTTCGGGCTGCTCCATCTGTACTACCGTATGCCCCCACGGAGTAAAGATTGCCGAACTGAACGCCCAAGCTCGGGCCGTCATGAAGGCCGACAACATGCCCTTGCGCGACCGCCTGATTACCCAAACTGAGCTGGAAGGTAAACTGCTGACCCCGCTGGCCCCCATCGCAAACGCGGCGATACGGAACCGACCGATTCGCAAACTTGTGCAGGCCGTTATCGGAGTCCACGCCGACGCCCCCACCCCTGTGGCTCAATCCACCAGCTTCTTGACCTGGTGGAAGAGGCACGAAAAGGAGGTCTATGGCGGCCCCTACGTCCCGCGCCGTCCCCAGTCGACCATGTACCTGCCTTCTGAAACGAAATGGCACCGCGGCCCGATTGTGTTCTTCCACGGCTGCGCGGGAGCGTACTTTGAGGTGTCCACGTCCATCGCGACGGTCGAGGTACTGGAGCATCTGGGGTATCGCGTCATCGTCCCGAAACAGGGCTGCTGCGGGCTGGCGTCACAATCAAACGGGCTGTTCAACGATGCTTCGCGCCATGTCTTGCAGCTGGCACGCCAACTGCAGCGCGCCGGTAAGAACCTGCCAATCATTTCCTCTTCCGGGTCTTGCGCGGGAATGCTGCGCCACGAGGCTCGCGAAATCATGGGGTTGGAAGATGCTGTTCTGCGAGACGTGGGCGCTCGCCTGTTCGAGACTTCCGAATTCATCGCGCGTCTGATGGACGAGGGCGAATTCCCGGAAAGCGACCTGCGCCCGCTGGAATTAACCCTAACCTATCACCAGCCCTGTCAGGTGAAATCCCAGGGTATCGGCAAACCGGCGATTCGAATGCTGGAAACCATCCCCGGCGTGCACGTGGTGGAATCGGGCCAACCCTGCTGTGGTATCGCCGGGACCTACGGACTAAAGAAAGAAAAATTCGCCGTGGCCCAAGCCATCGGCAAGCCTCTGTTTGCAAAAATTAAAGCCGTGAACCCCCACTTGGCGGCTTGCGACACCGAAACGTGCCGCTGGCAAATTCGGAAAGGAACCGGCGCCGAAGTCGTTCACCCCATAGAGATTCTCGCTCGCGCACTGGAGCTGCCGGGTCAGGGCGCGGGTGATTCTCCCGGCGCAGTCCGCTAAAACGGCTCAGTCTGGCGACAGGAAACGATGTGGAAGGAAGACAACGATGTCTCAGAAAAAATATGTGATGGCGATCGACCAGGGTACGACTTCGTCTCGGGCCATTATTTTTGACCACTACGGGCGCATAGTTTCGGTCGGTCAGTTGGAGCATGAACAGATTTTTCCCTCTCCCGGATGGGTCGAACACGATGCGACCGAAATCTGGTACAACGTGCGGGAAGTCGTGGGCCGCGCCCTGGCGAACGCCACAAAACAGACCGGGATGGGGCTCAACCACCACGACATCGCCGCCCTGGGCATCACCAATCAGCGCGAAACCACAATCGTGTGGGATAAAAACACTGGTCAGCCCATCTATAACGCAATAGTGTGGCAGGATACTCGTTCCCAAGACCTGGTGGACCGGTTGGCGGCTAACGGCGGGCCGGACCGGTGGCGTCCGCTAGTGGGCGAAACCCTGTCCACCTATGCCTCCATCACCAAGATTATGTGGATTTTGGAAAACGTGCCGGGAGCGCGCGAACGTGCCGAACGGGGCGAGTTGCTGTTCGGTAACCCGGACACTTGGGTCATCTGGAACATGACCGGAGGCATCAACGGCGGTCTGCATGTCACTGACGTGACGAATGCATCGCGCACCATGCTGATGGATATTCACACTTTGCAGTGGCGCGAGGACATCTGTCAGGAGGCGGGGATTCCCCTCAATATGTTGCCCGAGATTCGTTCCTCGTCAGAAGTTTATGGTCAGTGCCGCCAAGACGGTTTGCTGGCTGGGGTGCCGCTGGCTGGGGATTTGGGTGACCAGCAGGCCGCGACCTTTGGCCAGGCCTGTTTTGAGCCAGGCATGGCAAAGAACACTTACGGCACGGGATGTTTCATGCTGATGAATACCGGCACCACCCCGATGCCTTCAGAAAACGGCATGATTACCACGGTTTGTTACAAGATTGGCAACGAGCCTACCGTTTATGCGTTAGAGGGATCCATCGCGGTAACCGGCTCGCTGATTCAATGGCTGCGGGACAATCTGAACATTATCGAGGCCTCCGAGGACGTGGAGGACTTGGCTTCCTCGGTGAAAGATAACGGCGGGGTATATTTCGTGCCGGCGTTTTCCGGACTGTTCGCACCCTACTGGAAAGGGGACGCGCGCGGAACAATTGTCGGCATGACCCGCTACAACACGAAAGGACACTTGGCTCGCGCCGCTTTAGAAGCCACCGCTTTCCAGACCCGGGAAGTCTTGGACGCGATGGAGTCCGATTCTCACGTGAAGCTCGGTGAGTTACGCGTTGACGGCGGCATGACAGCAAATAACCTGCTGATGCAGTTCCAGTCCGATATTTTGGGTGTGCCGGTCGTGCTGCCGATGGTGGCCGAAACGACCGCTCTGGGCGCCGCCTACGCCGCCGGAATCGCCGTCGGTTTTTGGAGCGGCACCGCGGACGTCACCAACAATTGGCAGGAAAACCACCGATGGAACCCCACCATGGAACCTGGTGAACGGGACCGCACCCTGCGCTTGTGGAAGAAAGCCGTGACCCGGACTTTTGACTGGGTAGACGACGACGTCCGGTAAACCTCAACCGCTGACGAAAAGCCGGCTTACCAGTAATAGCGCTGGATAATGGCGTCCGCGAAGTGCTCCACCGCCTCCCGGGCGGAATCCAGGTACAGGTTGCCTTCTACCAATGATATTTCCATGACGTAGTACGAGCCTTTGCCGTCAGCCACCATGTCAATCCGGTCGTAAAGTACCTGGGTATCGTGTTCCGAGGTTAACTTAATGTAGTCGTGGATGTAGCGGCGAACCTGCTCGCCCCAGCCCCATTCTTCCTGACTGGAATAACGGGCGGTGACGATCTGTTCCGGTTCCGGGCCCTCGCAGGCAGCGTGCAGCATAGCGCCCTTTTGCACGGTATGGGAAATGACCCCGTTGTAGTACACAATCGAGACCTCGCCTTGAGTCTCGACTTCCTCTAGGTAGCGCTGAATCATCACGCCCGAACCGGCAGACAGCAGGTCCATAGCGTGTTCTATAGCTTCGCGCCGCGAATTGGCGGAGGTCGAAGTGTAGCGTCCCACGCCGCGCCCCCCGCTGGAGATGGTCGGCTTCACCACGAAGTCGCCAAAAGCGGGGAAACGGGAGTGAACCTGGTGTTTAGTGAGGTTTCGTTCGGGCTCCAGCCAAGTCGTCGGAATGATGGGCATCCCCAACTTTTGTAGCTCGCGCAGGTAGTGCTTATCGGTGTTCCATTCCAGGATTTCGGGGGTGTTCAGCAACTTTGGCACGGAACGCGCCCACTTGAGGAACTCCTCGCGGCGATGCGCATAGTTCGGAGTCGAACGCAACACTGCGAACCGACCTTCTGACCAATCCACGCTGGGGTCATCCCAGCTGCGCATGACCGGTTCGATTCCGTGGTCGCGCAAAGCATCACATAAGTCCTGGTCACCTGCCAATCCTTGCGGAGTTTCGGAGCTCATCACCAAAATGACTTTATTATCTGACATCGTTGTCCTTTCGATTCACATTCATTCTATCTGTAGTTTCGGCTGACGGGTCCGCTCCGGGCGGGACGATAGCTGCGTCCGCCTCACCGTAACCCTTGCGGGTGAGCCAAAGCCAGCTCAATGAGTTCGGTAACCAGGTCGGTGTAGGACAGTCCCACGTTCTCCCACATTCCCGGATACAGGGAATAGGGCGTCATTCCGGGCATGGTGTTGACCTCGTTGAGGATGATTTCCCCGGTATCGGGCACATAGAAAAAGTCCACTCGGCTCAGGCCCTCCCCGCCCAACAGCTGGAAAGCCTGGCGGGCGTAGCTCTGAATCTGCGTCGCGACACCGGCGGGAATCTGGGCTGGAATCTGCAATCGCACAGCCTCGTTAGCAAAATACTTGGATTGGAAATCGTACATTCCGGGGGTGGAAACCATCACGACTTCCCCCGGCGGGGTGGTTCGGGGGGCTCCCCCGGCGCGGCCCTCCAAAACTGCACACTCGATTTCACGAGCGCCCTGCACCGCGGCCTCCACGATAACTTTCGGGTCGTGGCGGCGAGCGGCGACGACCGCAGCCTCAAAGTCCTGCCACGAATCCACCCTGGTGACCCCGAGGGATGACCCGGCACGCGCCGGCTTCACAAAGACCGGCAAACCCCACGCCAGAACCGGAGCCGGGACTTCGTCCGCGCGGTGGCGCCAATCAAAGTCCGTGATGACGTGGTAGCGTCCCACGGGAATCCCCCCGTGTTCCAACAGGACTTTCGCACACCCCTTGTCCATACCGTTAGAGGAAGCACCCACCCCGCAACCGGTATAGGGCACGCCAACCATCTCACACAGACCCTGTATCGTCCCATCCTCTCCGTAAGGTCCGTGCAGCAGCGGCATCACCACGTCCACACGGCCCAGGTCCTTGATCGGAGCGCTGGGGGTGCGGGAATCCCAAAAGAATAAATGCTGGTTTTGCGGCACCAACGCCACGAAAGTCCCGTTATCCTCAATCTCGGCACCCTGGCCGTCCTGGAGACGCAGCGAATCGGACTCGTCAGGCATCAACACCCACGCTCCGGCCTTGGTGATTCCGATTGGTATCGGTTCAAAACGCGTGCGGTCGATATGGTCGAGCACACCCGCTGCCGTGGCGCAAGAAATCGAGTGTTCCCCGCTGCGCCCGCCGAAAATAACCGCTACCCGGGTCTTTTGTTCGCCTTCACTCATGGGTAAAACTTTAGTCCTTTCGGGGGTTTTTCTTGAATTCCTTTAGGCTGGCTCGGTTACCGTAGGCGTAGGAGCCGGTTTGGGGGCAAAGTTTTCCAGCCACCCGTCCAGTTTCGATTCCTGTTCGGGACACAGGGACATCGCTGCGGATTGCTCCACCCCAATCCAGAATTGCACTTGGGTGGCCGGCATCGGCAGTTTGTCCGACCCCGAGCCATTGTCGCTTTCGGCAATGAATGCCAGCACCCGAGTGGGATCCCAGCCGGATTCCAGCTTTCCGCACGCCCGCCATCCCATTTTGGTGACTTCTTTGCGTAGTTCAGCAGGGAAACCGGGGTTCAGGAAAGTAATCTGTTTCCAATAGGTTTCCTCACGAGCGGCCGCGTCGGCGGGACGCTGCTCTGGATTATTACCGTTGATATTGCCAAATTCCCACGCCAGGAACAATCCGGCGGCAAAGAAAATGAAAGCGCCAATCATGGTTTTTTTGGTTCTCTTGTCCCAGATGCCGGTGTCTTCGGCATCATCGTCGAAGTCTCGCAACGCTCGCCCCCTTTCTGTTCTGGGTATTCACCAGGTCTAACGCGACTTTTTCCCGCCTTTGGGACGGTTTTTCTTACGTCCATAGCGGTCGCCATCGACTTTCATGTCCCACACCTTCGCGGGGGGTTCTTCACCAGGTCGCAGGCCCCGCAAAAGTTCGGTCAGGTCAGCCATAATCCTCCGGGTCGCCTCCGTCACGGCCTCGTGATCGTCCTGTTTCCCGTAGAGGTCGCTCAAGTCGACGGGGGGACCGGCCACCAGCGACACTCTGCCACGGGGCGGCCAGTGCAGTTTTCCGTAGGGTGGCAAGGTTTTGTGGGCTCCCCACTGGGCGACAGGCACCACCGGAACCTGGGTTTCCAACGCCAATCGTGCCGCGCCGGTGTGGGCTTTCATCGGCCACAGGTCGGGGTCACGAGTGAGGGTCCCTTCCGGAAACATTCCCACGCACTCCCCAACTTTCAGGGCGGCTTTGGCGACAATCAGGGAATCGGCGGCATGGGAGGTTTCTCGAAACACCGGAATCATTCGCGAGCGCCGCGCACAAAAGCCCACCACCGGCCAGTGCATCATTTCTTCTTTCATGAGCATTCGCGGGGAATAGTGGTTAGTTACCAGGAAGTGAGCAAACGTGACCGAGTCCAGTTCCGTAACATGGTTGGACACGGCGATGAATCCGCCGCTCTCAGGCAGGTGTTCCGCTCCAGAATAATGCCGCTTCATCAGCGCTATCAGCACCGCGCGCACCGGTAGCGAAGCCCAGAAATATACCCCGCCCATCGCGGGACGGCCCGCCCGGTTCAGTCGAAAGGGACGGGAAAACTGCGCGACCAGCCTGGTGCGGTCAGGACCGGAAAATTTCGTCATGAGTGCAACTCCACCTGCGCATCCAAAGCCTTTAGCTTGTTCATAAAGTTTTCATAGCCGCGGTTGATGATGTCCACTCCGGAAACGTTCGATACGCCCTGCGCCGCCAAAGCCGCAATGAGGTGCGAAAAACCGCCGCGCAAATCCGGAACCTCGATGTCCGTGCCGTGCAGCGGGGTCGGCCCGGAAACGACTGCGGAATGATAAAAGTTCCGTGCCCCGAAACGACACCGCAGTCCGCCCAGACACTCGCGATAAACCTGAATATGTGCCCCCATCCGGCGCAGGGCCTCAGTGAAACCGAAACGATTTTCGTACACGGTTTCGTGCACAATCGATAAACCTTGAGCCTGCGTCAACGCCACCACCAGGGGCTGCTGCCAGTCGGTCATAAAACCGGGGTGAACATTGGTTTCCAGCACAATCGATTTCAAATCGCCCTGAGTGCCGCGCCGGAACCGAATCGAGTCCTCGGTGATGTCGAAATCCCCGCCAACCTTGCGGAACGTGTTGAGGAACGTCATCATGTCAGCCTGACGAGCGCCCTTGACCGTGATATCCCCCCCGGTGACCAGCGCCGCCGAAGCCCACGATGCCGCCTCAATCCGATCCGGCAGGGCGGTATGGGTAAATCCGCGCAGTTCATCGACACCTTCGATGCGGATGACCCGGTCGGTGTCCACGGAAATAATCGCGCCCATTTTTTGCAGGATAGCGACCAAATCCATGATTTCGGGTTCCACCGCCGCCCCGCGTAGCTCGGTGATGCCCCGCGCCCGCACCGCGGTCAGCAGGGTTTGTTCCGTGGCCCCCACGCTCGGATACGGCAGTTCAACTTTGGTGCCTTCCAGCCCGTTTGGTGCGGAAATATGGATGCCATTGGGGAGTTTCTCGACTTCCGCGCCGAAAGCCCGCAAAGTATTCAGGTGAAAATCAATGGGCCGCCCGCCAATATTGCAGCCGCCCAGATTCGGAATGATCGCCTGACCCAACCGGTGTAGCAGCGGCCCGCACAGCAGGATGGGGATACGCGACGAGCCGGCGTGCCGGTCGACGTCTTGCACCGAAGCGGCAGCGACCTGGGCGGGGTTCATCGTCAGCACGCCCTCGGTTTTGTCGAAATCGACCTCGACCCCGTGCAGGTTCAACAGTTTCGTGACCACTTCGACGTCGCGTATGTCCGGCACCGATGCCAACTGCGATGTTTTCGGGGACAGCAGCGAAGCCACCATGGCTTTGGGGACCAGGTTCTTGGCTCCCCGCACGGTTATCTCTCCCTGCAGCGGTCGCCCGCCGTTCACCTGCAAGATCGACATCGGCTTCCTTCCGTTAACTCAATAGGTTCCTCCCATTTTACCCCGCGGCGCTCGCCCACCGCGTAGGGTCGAGACTCCCGGCTCTAGTTCACGGGACGAGCGGATTGAACCGGCTCGGGCGGCAGGTGTTTGGCAGGCAGCGTCTGAGGTTTAAATGCCGGGCGCCGTGCTTCGTAAGCGGCGATGGCCGCCTCGTCGCGCAGGGTCAGCGAAATATCGTCCAACCCTTCCATCAAACGCCAGCGCGTGTAATCATCGATGGCAAAACTGCAGGTGAAATCCTCTACGCTGGCAGTACGCGCCTCCAAATCCACACAAACTTCCGCCCCCGGGTGAGCCTGTAGAATCTCCCAGAGCCGGTCACAGTCAGCCTGGCTGATGACCCCGGTCACCAGGCCCTGTTTCCCGGCGTTACCCCGGAAAATATCAGCGAATTTCGGCGAGAGAATGACTTTGAAACCGTAGTCGCGCAGCGCCCACACCGCGTGTTCACGACTCGATCCGGTGCCAAAGTCCTTACCCGCCACCAAAACGGTACCCGACCGGTAAGCCTCTTGATTTAGTACGAACTTCGGGTCCGTGCGCCAGGCGGCAAACAGCGCGTCATCGAATCCGGTCTTTGTCACGCGTTTCAAATAAACCGCGGGGATAATCTGGTCGGTATCCACGTTCGTGACCTGCAGCGGAACTCCCACGCCGGTGTGCTTCGTAAACTTTTCCATTTGTTTTCCTTTTCTTAAGCTGAATCTATAGATCGTTGGGACTGCTGAGAGTGCCGCGAATCGCGGTAGCGGCGGCGACCAGCGGACTGACCAGGTGGGTGCGTCCGCCCTTGCCTTGGCGGCCCTCAAAGTTGCGGTTGGATGTCGAAGCGGAACGCTCGCCGGGCGCGAGTTTGTCCGGGTTCATCGCCAGGCACATGGAACAACCGGCGTTGCGCCACTCGGCACCGAAATCGCGGAAAATCTGATCGAGGCCTTCCCGTTCCGCTGCCAAACGCACCCGCGCGGATCCCGGCACCACCAGAACTCGCACGTCCGGACTCTTGTGACGGCCCTTCACGACCTCGGCAGCGGCACGCAGATCCTCCAGACGCCCGTTCGTACACGAGCCAATAAACACCGTGTCAACTTTGATGTCGCGCATTTTTGTGCCCGGCTGCAAATCCATGTACGCCAGGGCTTTCTGCGCAGTCAGGCGCGCGGTTTCATCACTAAGCGCAGCGGGATTGGGCACTTCACCACTCAACGCCACCCCCATGCCCGGGTTGGTACCCCAGGTCACGAATGGTTCCAGGGCATCGGCATCGATATCGACCTCAGCATCGTAGACAGCGTCAGCGTCGGTTGGCAGGGTTCGCCAGTACGCTACGGCGGCCTCCCAATCGGCGCCCGCTGGGGCGTGCGGACGGCCTTGTAAGTACGCAAAGGTCGTGTCGTCCGGGGCAATCATGCCGGCGCGCGCTCCGGCCTCGATGGACATATTGCAAATCGTCATCCGCGCTTCCATCGACAAGTCCTCAATGGCTGAGCCGCGGTATTCCAGGACGTAACCTTGCCCGCCGTTGGTGCCGATTTTCGCAATAATCGCCAAAATCAGGTCTTTCGAGGTCACGCCCGGTTTCAAATGCCCAGAAACGTTGATTGCCATCGTTTTGAAAGGAGCCAGCGGCAGGGTTTGGGTCGCCAACACGTGTTCGACTTCCGAAGTGCCAATTCCGAAGGCCAGCGCCCCAAAAGCCCCGTGGGTAGACGTGTGCGAGTCGCCGCAGACGACGGTCATTCCCGGTTGGGTCAGTCCTAGTTGCGGCCCGACCACGTGGACAATGCCCTGGTCGGCGTCGCCCAGGGAGTGGAGTCGGAGTCCGAAGTCCGCGGCATTTTTTCGCAGAGTTTCAATCTGTAGCGCAGAGGTCGGGTCAGCGATGGGACGGTCAATGTCTGTTGTCGGGGTGTTGTGGTCTTCTGTAGCCAGCGTCAGTTCGGGGCGGCGCACCTTCCGCCCGGCTTGGCGCAGCCCGTCAAAGGCTTGCGGACTGGTCACTTCGTGGCACAGCTGCAGGTCGATATAGAGCAAATCCGGCGCTCCGTTTTCCCCTTTTTTCACCACGTGGTCGCGCCATACTTTTTGTGCAAGCGTTTCACCCATTTTTGCCTCTTTTCATTGCGCAGCCCGGAACGTTCGCCCGTTGGGGACGGTGCGGAGTTCCGCGGGTTTTCCTGTTGTTATCAATGTTTACCCGCTATTACCAGCCAACTTGCATTTCACATTGTGAGATGGCAATATCAAGTTATGGACAAGTCTAGCGCAAATTCCGGTGTAGGGGTACTCGACAAAGCGGTACTGATTCTCTCGACCTTGGAGGCCGGTCCCGCGACCCTGGCTCAACTGGTGGACACCACACATTTGGCCCGACCCACCATTTACCGCCTAGCGGTGGCTTTGGAACATCATCGTTTCCTGACCAGGGACTCCCAAGGTCGCTTCACGTTGGGGCCCCGCCTAGCGGAACTGGCCGGAGCAGCCGGGGACGACAGACTTTTGAGTGTCGCCGCGCCGGTGCTGGCTGCCCTGCGCGACCATACTCACGAGTCTTGCCAACTGTATCGCCGTCAAGGCGACCAGCGGATTTGTGTGGCTGCCGCCGAACGACCCATCGGTTTGCGCGATTCGATTCCGGTGGGGGCGACCCTGACGATGCAAGCCGGGTCTGCCGCCCAAATCCTGCTCGCATGGGAGGAACCAGAACGCCTGCACCGGGGGCTGCGCGGGGCGGCCTTCAACGCCACTATGCTTTCAGAAGTCCGTCGGCGCGGTTGGGCACAATCAGTTGGGGAGCGCGAACCCGGCGTCGCCTCCGTGTCCGCCCCGGTCCGCGGCGCGACCGGCCGTGTGGTCGCTGCCGTATCTGTCTCGGGACCCATCGAACGCTTGGGACGCCAGCCCGGCCGCGCCCACGGCACCGCCGTTGTTGCCGCCGCCAACCGCTTGAGCGAATTCCTGCGCCGCGACGAGGAATAACCCGGCCGGCCCGCCCTACGCCCTTGTGACCCTGTCACAAAACCGATTGTCTCCTGTCGATTCGGATACGGCACGCCGGTACGAATATATAGTTTTCAACCATTTTTCCGGTTCCAGCATCTGGGGCAACCGGAGGGAAGTAACCAAAAAAACTGCGCGAGAACCGCGCAGCTTGGCAAACATACATGAAGTTTGAAAACCTCTTTCAAGAGGTGGTACCCCCAACCGGATTTGAACCGGTGTTACCGCCGTGAGAGGGCGATGTCCTAGGCCGCTAGACGATAGGGGCGCTGGGGTACCAGGATTCGAACCTAGACTGAGTGAACCAGAATCACTAGTGCTGCCGTTACACCATACCCCATAACACTCGGCGCAAAAATCCCTGACGAGATTTTCGCACCGAGTGTCAAGGTTACCCTAATAGCTAGGCATTTGGCAAGTTCTCAGAGTTGCCTTTCTTTTCGTAAACCAGCATCGAGATATTGTCGAACATCTCTTTCGAGGCCTCGACCAATTCGTCCGAGGCATGCTGGAGGGTTTCCACACCCTTGCCGGCTTCCTGGGCAATCTCTTGATATTGAGAAATGGTTTCCGCAATCGAAGCCGAACCGGTCGCCGCTTCAGCCACAGAACGGCTCATCTCGTTGGTCGTAGCGGTCTGTTCCTCCACGGCCGCCGCAATAGTGGTCTGGTAATTGTTGATCTGGTTGATGATGTCAGAAATCCTTTCGATTGCTGCCACCGCGCCATCCGTATCAGCTTGGATAGCCGTAATCTTGGCAGTGATGTCATCGGTTGCTTTACCGGTTTCCTGAGCCAGGTCCTTGACCTCACCAGCCACCACCGCGAAGCCTTTACCGGCATCCCCGGCACGAGCCGCCTCAATGGTGGCGTTCAGGGCCAGCAGGTTGGTTTGCTCGGCAATAGCGGTAATGGTGTTGACCACATCGCCAATTTCGCGCGAGGAAACCCCCAGCTTAGAAACAGTTTCACTGGTTCGCTGCGCGACTTCGGTAGCCTCCCCAGCCACCCTGGCAGCTTCGTTAGCGTTGGAAGAAATCTCGCGAATCGAGGCGCCCATTTCTTCCGCACCAGCAGCCACGGTCTGAATCGACTGCGTCACATCGCCGGCCGCGCCAGCCACAACCTGAGTCTGGGCTACAACTTCCTCAGTTTCCTTATAACCCTCATCGATGCCGTCCCCGACCTCCTTGGCCACGGAATTAACCTTTCGTGCCGTTGTGGCAGCTGAACCAACAACTTGACGCAGGGTTGCCAAACTCTCGTTGAGCTTCATCGCCACATCGCCCAACTCATCGTTCATTAGCATCTCGGCTTCATCTGTCATGTCGCCCTTAGACAGCGATTCGATGGAATCGCCTGTGTTCGCCACGGTCTTGCGCAGCACGCGACGTACAAAGAAACCAATGAGCAGCGCAAGAATCAGCACCACCAGGTAAACGACGCACATGACAATCAGGACAATCGTTGACACCGATTCAGACTGCTCGGTTGCCGCGTCCATCTTGGATTCCAACGCGTTGACAATCTGCGGGACCAGGTCGCTGAGCTGATTAGCCAAGTCCAGCACATCAATAGCCGCGGCTTCTTCACCCTTGCCCTGGTTGACCAGTTCGGTAATCTGGTTGACTTCAGCTTCAAACTTCTTCATCACTTCTGTAGCCTGAGCCACCAGTGGCGCGATGGTCTGATCGTCAATCTTTGACATTTCTTCCAAGCGCTGATCCGTCAGCTCCATGAAGTGCTTAACGTTCTCGGTGGCCACCTTCATCGAGGCATCACGAGCTTCAGAACTGATGGTCTGGGACGTGCCAATCCGTTTGAGCTCGCGTTCCGAGGCAATCAAACGCGTCATGTCATAGTGCATGGCCTGAGCCGCCTCGACCTGACTCTGTTCAGCTACATAGCTCTCCGTGGAGTTGCCATAGATGCGTACACCCACCACGAATAGCAGCAGCATCACCAGCAGACCGACAATACCGGCAGCCCCGATGGCGCCTATCTGAACGACCAGGGGCAGCCGCCGCATCTTCTTGCCTTTGGCGTTAACCCGCGCTTTACCAGCATTCTTCGCCGCCGCATCACTCATTGTCTTTTCTCCAGTATTCGCGCTCACTGTACTTTGTAAATCCGTAGTCACGATCGTCCTCCCTAGTACTTGAACTCATTGAGGCGGGTAACCAGGTCGTTTGACTCTGTAGCCAGTACACCCATCTTTTGATCCACATCAGCAAATCTCTCAGCCAAGTTTGTGGTGTTACGAGCAATATCAGCCACATTTTCCGCGATGGTGGTAGAACCATCAGCAGCCTCCGAAACCGACCGGCTCATTTCGTTGGTCGTGGCGGTCTGTTCCTCAACCGCGGCCGCAATAGTGGTCTGGTAATCGTTGATGGAGGCGATGATGTTGGATATTTCTTCGATGGCAGCAACTGCGGCCTCCGTATCGGTCTGGATCTGTTCGACCTTGACGGCGACTTCCTCAGTAGCGCGTCCCGTCTCCGCCGCCAAGTCCTTGACCTCGCTAGCAACCACGGCAAAGCCTCGTCCGGCATCTCCCGCTCGTGCGGCTTCAATAGTCGCGTTCAGGGCCAGTAGGTTCGTCTGTTCCGCTACCGCCGTAATCGTCTCAATGACTTCACCGACCTCGCGGGAAGACTCGCCAAGTTTAGCCACGGTTTCGTTCGTTTGCTGGGCGACTTCCGAGGCTTCCTTGGCCACTCCAGCGGCCGCGTTAGCGTTGGAAGAAATCTCTTTAATCGAGACGCTCATTTCCTCCGCACCAGCAGCGACGGTTTGAATAGAGCGAGAAACTTGCTCGGCTGCCGCCGCCCCGCTGTTGATGTAGTCGGTAGCTTTCTGGGTGGCGCCTACTGCTTCGCGAGAGCCTTCCCCAATTCCTGCGGTAATCTTGCCGACGTTCTCTGCCGCGCCGATGGTTACGGCGATGCTTTGACGTAAGCCACCCATAGCATCGTTGAAGTGGTCGCCCATATCGCCGACCTCATCTCTGCTGTGACGCTGCACCTCAGCGGTAAAGTCGCCTTCCATGAGTTTGTCCATCCCCGCAGAAAGGGAGCGGACCGACTTGATCATGGGCGCTACCAGCAGGCGAACAATCAGGAAAACCAACACTGCCCCGATAACGAGAATAACGATTGAAATAATGATGGTCGTGCCTTCGGTTGTCGCACGGGCATGTGCGGCAACTTCGCGTTCAACTTCGTAAGTGTCCAGCAGGGCGCGGGACTTGTCCGCAAAAACGAAACCATTTTCTTCCTCGAACTGGCCAAAGACGTTTGAAGCCTCCAAAGCCCGGGCGTTGTTCCCCGCTGCGTTCTGGGTGAACTCACCCCAAGCGGCGGAATAGCTGTCATAAGCGGCGCGCATATCCGCAACCAAGGCTTTTTGTTCACTGCTCAGAGGGGCTTTTTCCAAGTTACTGAGACCATCACTAACTTTCCCCAGCAGCTCATTAACCTCGTTGACTGCATCGCCCGAGCTGTTCAGGTTTCCAATCTTTCCAGATTGCAGCTGGGTGAGCAGCATAATGTCCTGGGAACGGAGGTTAGACCAGTCAATCCTGGCATCTTCCACGATTTCAACTTCATCGAAACTGGCAACCTCTGTTTGGAATATTCCTCGGTACGCCTGTAACGATATGATCATGTAGATTAGCATCAGACCCAGCAGTACTGCCGCAAGCAGCGCTATGATGTGGGTCTTCATAGCGACAGAAAGCTTCTTCGTTTTCACTTGTAACTCCTGATTATTCACACCTGTGTCAATCGGATAGTGTCGGACTATCGGAGTTAATTATATTAAAATATCAAGGAAAATTAGGGCTTTTTAGAGAATTATCAAGAAAAACTCCCCCTGCAGGGAAAGTTAACCTAAGAATTCGGTAAATTTCTTTATTCTCCGCAGGGTTTCTTCCTTCCCCAGGATACGCATGGAATCGAAAACCGGGATGGATACGTTCGTCCCGGTAACGGCCACGAACAGCGGCGCAAAAGCTACGCGCGGTTTGACTCCCAAACCGTCAATGAGCGCCTCGTTCAAGACTTCGTGAATCGCCTCAGTTTCGGCAAACGCCTGGTCACCAGCGGCTTCCAGCGCCTTGGCGGCCACCTCAAGAATCGCGGCGGGCTCACCTTTCAGCTTCGCGACGGCCTTTTCGTCATATTCCACGTCATCACGGAACAGGAACCCAATCAGTCCCGGGAGCTGATCCAGTTGCTGGACGCGGGTTTGCGCCAACGGTGCCGCCTGATCCAGTACGGCGCGTTGCGTGGGACTCAGGGAATCGTATTCCTTCGCCTCGACAAAACCGACTGCCGCCAGGAAAGGCACAGTCCGACGGGTAAAATCGGGCGCGTCCAGTAAGCGGATATGCTCGGCATTGATCGCGTTGCATTTCTTAAGGTCAAACCGAGCCGGATTCGGGTTTACCGCGCGAATGTCGAAAGCCTGAGCCATTTGTTCGCGGCTGAAAATATCGTTGTCCGCTGCGTAGGCCCAACCCAGCAGCGCCAGGTAGTTGACCAGGCCTTCGGGAATAATGCCGTGCTGTTTATGCAGCAGCAGGTTCGATTCCGGATCACGCTTGGAGAGCTTTTTGTTCCCTTCGCCCATCACGTAAGGCAGATGTCCGAAATAGGGCATGAACTTCGCCACCCCCAGAGCGTAAAGCGCCCGGTAGAGCACGATTTGGCGCGGGGTGGAGGACAGCAGGTCCTCGCCGCGCAGGACGTGAGTAATCTCCATCAACGCATCGTCCACCGGATTCACCAGGGTGTAAAGCGGCTCGCCGTTGGCGCGCACGATGACGTAGTCGGGTACAGAACCGGCCTTAAAAGTAATGTCGCCGCGCACCAAGTCGGTAAAAGTGATGTCCTCGTCCGGCATTCGCAGACGCAGCACAGGTTTACGGCCCTCCTTTATATAGGCCTCGCGCTGAGCGGCAGTGAGGTCACGGTCAAAGCCGTCGTAGCCTAGCTTCGGGTCCTCGCCGCGTTCCCGGTGACGCGCCTCAACTTCCTCGGGGGTCGAGAAAGATTCGTAAGCATAGCCGGCTTCCAGGAGCTGACCAGCCACTTCGCGATAGATATCCATACGCTCTGATTGACGGTAGGGGCCGTGCGGACCGCCCACGTTGATGCCTTCGTCCCAATCCAAACCCAGCCAGTCCAGCGATTCCAGGATCTGGTTAAACGATTCTTCGGAGTCGCGCGCCGAGTCGGTGTCCTCAATGCGGAACACGAAAGTTCCACCCTGGGAACGCGCATAAGCCCAGTTGAACAGGCAGGTGCGCACCATGCCGACGTGGGGAGTACCGGTCGGGGAAGGACAAAACCGCACACGGGTTTTCGGACCGTCCGCGGGCGGCACAGGGATTGCAGAGACTTCAGGCAATTCGGTATGTATCACAGAGTCAATCATATATCCCCGCCTCAACGCTTTTTTCAGCACTGCGACCGCGCCGCAGTTCCGAGCCAAATACCGGTGTCTATACCCCGGATTTCAGCGCTATTTAAGGTGTGAAGCCTTCCGAGATATCGGGGCGCGCGTGGATTATAAGGGGAAAATAGCCGGGTAGCTGCCAATAATGGCAGCTACCCGGCTATTCTCCACCTTTATCCGCAATCCCGGCGAGTATCCCCGGATTCTCGCGCCCGAAATCCGGTGTCTATGCCCCGGATTTCTGTCCTGTTTGGGTGTGAAACCCTCTGTGGTTTTCGGAATAGTTGCACGAATGACCGATTTCGAGCCTGAATTCAGGCCATCATCGATTCCGGTTCTCTAAAACTGCAGGTAAGCGAGATTCTAGTTCTTGCCGATTGGCTCTGAGCACAGTGAAATCGGTCATTCGTGCAAGACAGGCTGCAGGGGAATTTTGAGGCTGTTTGTTACCGAGTTTCGGAATATCCGGCGCGACCGGAGCAGGGGGGCGACTCAGCGAGAGGCTGGGGGGTGAGCGTTTTGCGACAATAGTCGCGCAAAACGCGAGGGGGCACTCCCCCTTCCGCCTCTCGCGAGCGCCCCGCTCGCTTGCATTGCCAAAGTCCAGGAAGCGGTACGGAAAGCGCAGCTTTCCAAGTATTTCCGCGACTGAGAGGCGTCCCCCCGAACCCCGCCAAACCTCGCAGCCCCCAAACCTCGCGCATTCACCGGATGGGACGCGCTGTTCCGCGGTTGATAAACTGACCCCATGCGAGTTATACGTTTTGATAAAGGCGATGATACCTACGGTTTTGGCGTGATGGAGGACGACACGGACCGGATTACGGTCTTGGCGGAAAACCCCCTGTACAGTCCTGACAAAATCACTCCGACCGGCCAGATCTTGCAGCTAAAGGACGTGCGCCTGGTCGCCCCGGTCATTCCCGCCTCGAAAGTCGTGTGCGTGGGGAAAAACTACCTGGAACATATCCGCGAATTCGGCTCGGCCGTGCCTGATGCCCCGATTCTGTTCATCAAACCCAACACCTCGGTCATTGGCCCTGGCGCGCCTATCGTCCTGCCGAAGTGGTCCAACCATGTCGATCATGAAGTCGAACTCGGCGTGGTCATCAAGCACGTCGCGAAGGACATTAACCCCGAAAACTGGAAAGACTATGTGTTTGGCTACACCATCGGCAATGACGTTTCCGCTCGCGACGCCCAGAAAGCCGACAAACAGTGGACGCGCGCCAAAGGTTTTGACACTGCTTGCCCGCTGGGCCCCTGGATTACCGTGAACCCTGACCTCGATGTGCAAAACCTGCGCATTCGCAGCGAAGTTGACGGCGAATCCCGCCAAGACGACACGACCGCCAATATGATGCACCCGGTGGGCGAACTGGTGACCTACATTTCCCAAGCCATGACCCTGCTACCCGGCGACGTTATCCTCACCGGCACCCCCGCTGGTGTCGGCCCGCTCACCGCAGGCTGCACTGTGACCTGCGAAATCGAGGGCTTGGGACAACTGAGCAACCCGGTGCGCCGCTGATGGAGGCTCTCAATCAACTGCTGGACGACCTGGAAGATCGCGACGCACTCACAGACCCTGTCGAGGTTCTGCTCGCGTTTCAGGAATGGGCCGAATCTACCGGTCGCCCGCTGTATCCGCACCAGCAGGAGGCTGCCGAGCGCCTGATTCTGGAGGATAAACACCTCATCGCCCCCACCCCCACAGGTTCGGGCAAGTCCCTGATTGGGGTGGCAGCGATTTTGTGGTCACTAGCCCGGGGCGGCGTTTCCTATTACACCGCACCGTTGAAGGCGCTGGTCAGCGAGAAGTTCTTTGACCTGGTGGACCTGTTTGGTGCCGCTAACGTGGGTATGGTCACGGGCGACGGTTCGGTCAACGCCGATGCGCCGATTATCTGTGCTACGGCGGAAATCCTCGCTAATCAGGCGCTGCGCTGGGGAGACGACCTCAACGTCGACACCGTGGTGATGGACGAGTTTCACTACTATGCTGACCCGGAGCGCGGCTGGGCGTGGCAGGCTCCCCTGCTGACTCTGACGAAAACTCGGTTTGTGCTGATGAGCGCCACTTTGGGGGACACTTCGTGGTTTGCAAAGAACCTGTGGGAAGTCACCGGGCGTGAAGTCGCGGTCCTCGAATCTGCCAAACGTCCCGTGCCGCTGGAGATGTCCTACGCGGCTGAACCGCTGGAGAAAATCCTGCAGGGACTGGCTAATCAAGACCGAATGCCGGCCTACGTGGTGCATCCCAGTCAACGCGCCGCGGTGGAAGAAGCCGAGCGAGTCGCCAGCCTGGATTTGCGCCTGGGTCTGGATCCCGACACCTCCGCCCAGCTCAAAGACCAGGTAAACACCGTGCAGTTCCATTCCTCTTTTGGGAAAGCCTTGAAACCATTGCTGCTGAAGGGCATCGGGATTCACCACGCGGGAATGCTGCCCCGCTATCGCAGGCTCGTCGAAAAACTCGCTCAAGCGGGCCTGCTCCGGGTCATTTCCGGGACCGACACCCTCGGGGTCGGCATTAACGTCCCCATCCGCACCGTCGTCATGACCTCCCTGGTGAAGTTTGATGGGAACAAGGAACGTCACCTGAATTCTCGTGAGTTCCACCAGGTTGCAGGACGGGCGGGCCGTGCCGGGTTTGACACCGTGGGATACGTGGTGGCCCAAGCCCCGGAGTGGGAAATCGACAACGCTATCGCCATCGCCCGAGCGGACGGGAATGCGAAACAGCTTGAGAAAATCAAGAAAAAGAAAGCCCCAGAAGGCCGCACTTCCTGGACAGAAGGGACGTTCAACCGTCTGGCGCAAAGCGCCCCCGAAGCGATGGTGCCGCGGTGGAAAATTACGCATGCGATGGTGCTAAACACCTTGCAAAGACCCGGCGACCAGGCCGAAAACCTCAACACTTTGGTCTACCGCAACCACAACGTGCTGCGCAGCGCTGGACCGGCGAAGGATCGCAATCCCTTTGCCGACACGCTGCAGCACATCCTGGAATCCCTAGAGGATTCCGGGGTCATTTCCGGAGGGCAGCTCGCGCACGGTGCCAGCGCCGATTCCGGCACCGGGGCGGGCGACCCGCAGCACGGGAATTGGACTTTGACGGCGGACTTACCCGAGACTTTCGCCTTGAATCAAGACTTGGCGCCATTTGCCCTGGATTATTTGCAGGCCTTTACGGACCACGCGGACGCCGCCAGCGCGGAGACTCCCGCTGCCGGGGGCGCGTTCGGGGACACTCTCGATGTGATTTCCGTGGTGGAGTCCGTTTTGGACGACCCCAACGCTATCTTGCGCGCCCAGGAACGCGCCGCGAAAGACCGGGTCTTTGCGGAACTGAAAGCGAGCGGGGCGGACTATGACGAACGGCAAAATGCCTTGGAACGGACGACTTACCCCAAACCCTTGAGCCAGGAGCTGGAGACCGCTTTTGACACCTACGTCAAGGCGAACCCGTGGGCGCGCGGATATTTCATTTCCCCGAAATCCATCATTCGCGAGATGGTGGAAACCGGTCAAACGTTCCAGGCTTTTGAGGCCAGTCTGAAGATTGAGTTTTCCGAGGGGGTTTTGCTACGCTACCTGTCCGACGCGTGGCGCGCACTGACCCAGATTGTGCCCGAACCGTTGAAAACTGAACGGTTTATCGAAGTGCTGGATTGGCTCAACGACACTATTGACCGGGTCGACTCGTCCCTGCTGGATGAATGGAAGTTCCTGGAAAATCCGGAACTGCGCAAAACGGCGAACTTGGACGGCACCACCTCAGCTGGCGGGCCGGACGAAACGGAACTGGCTTTCGGCGAGCGCCCGGACGGAACTTTTGACTACCGCCTCAACCCCGCCAAACTTGGCACCGAACTGCACCGGGAGTTGTTCAGCTGGCTTGATATGCTGGGCGGGGACGAGTTCGAGCGGCTCAGCGCAATGGAAACAAAACTGCGCTCTGACCAGGGCGGAGTGTCACGGCCGCTGGCGATAATCCCCCTGATTACGGAATCCGGCTGGGACAAACAACTCGGCGCCTACTGGGACGCCCACGACTTCATGGAAACGGTCGGAGAGGCCCGCCACCAGCGCAATTTCCGTGTCATCACGCAGCCCACCGTGGCCGACCTGCCCGCTGGTGCCGGTATCTCGACCAACACTTTCCCGGAGAATCTGTGGCTGGCGGAGTTAATCATTGTGGATGGCGACGAAGACCTGGACTTTGCCCTGTACGCCGCCCTGGATCCGGTTGCCTCAAACGCGGCCAGCCATCCCGTCTGGGCGCCCATCGGCCTTCTGGAACGCCCCTAAGTCAGTCAGACAGAATCAGCCTTCGAATGGGTTGATAACGCGTACCCCCGGAAAGGCCGCGAAATCAGAATCGACGGACACTATGGGGACACCGTGCTCGATTGCTACCGCGGCCAAAGCAGCGTCCATTACCCGGGCACCGCTAAGACCAGCGTCAAGCATGAGGGATTTAAAGATACTGGCGGTTCTCTCAGTCGCTGGTGGCACCCATACAACCGGGGACGCCATCCATCCGTCCATAATTGCCCAAGCCTGCTCACCGGTGAGCGGTTGATTGTAAATCCGCGGATTCGTCACGATGCGAATAAAGCCGCTGATGGTTTGCCAGGGGATTCCAATCCGAGAATTCCCGGTCAGATTGTGTTCAATCCATTTTCGGGCAACTTTACATTGTGACGCGGTGTCATCGACTGCATATACCAGGACATTTACGTCAAGAATCACCGACGGTCGCCCTCCAGGAAGTCCAGGTATTCAAGGACTTCGCAGGTCTTATCGAGTGGGATTTTTGCGCCCATGGAATGGTGGATATTCGGAACCTGGTAGGTTTGTTCGCGCTTCACTGCCCCGCGGTGAATCAAGGTATTGGCCGCATCCGAAAGCCCCATGCCAGTATCGCGGCGCAGCGCAGCCACAGCCGCCGCGGCTTCCTCGTCCAGGGTAATCGTCGTCCTCATACCCCAATTTTACCGCAGAATTCCACCAGATGCATCATGATGCGCGCAAATCCATGGTGGATTTTTTCAGTGGAGTCAATAGCCCTTCCGGTCACCTTTTCGGGAGGGCTTGCGGTATGCGAGGTGCAAGAAGTCAAACAGAATTATTCGACGGGTATTTCGAAAATATGCGCCTAATATGTGTTAACCTGAAAGCAAATCCGAGCGATACAAGGAGTCAAAAATGGCCAATGAGGTACCCCCCCCCCGCGATTTTAGGTAAATCCGAAACCCACGGCAACAAACGACAAATCAACGAATCCATTCCTTTCCGACGCCTTCCCGCTGCCTTTGCAGCCGTTTTCCTGGCCGGTTCCATTGCAGCCTGCTCCGGCGCATCCACCTCGGCACAATCCGCCTCGGCAGAATCCACCTCGACACAATCTGCCTCAAGTTCAAGCTCTCCAGATCGGGATACACCTGTCGAAGAAGTCAGTCAAGATGATGTAAGGCAAAATGTAATTGATACCTGTAATCGGTTATTGCCACAAGGTTTATTGCTCGAGTGTGGAATTATTGATGACGAGTACGAAACGGATGATGTCAGGTTAACCACAAACGGCGACTTTTGGCTTCAGTATTCAAGACGTCCTATTCAAGACTATGATTACGAATACGACTTTATCTGGCACAGCGCAAAGATGTCCACCTGTTTAGCTGAATTAGCATACGAAGTAAATGAAGGCATTGAGAGATTTGCCTGGCCCTACGATAAGCCTTTCCCCATGGCTGTGGAGAGAACCCACATGAACATAAACGGTATCGACTGGAAAATTGTCTATGCAACAGATAATGAGAATCGGGACAAGTTCACCGGAATGGCAATTGCTCAAATAGGTTCAACCGCATTAAGGTTGTCAACCTCTACCGTAGACTATCGTGAGGACTTTGAACCTTGTTCGCTTGATGAGTACATGGTTCCTATTCTTGAAAATATTCACGCCAAATAACCCGCTCACCGAGTACTTCGGAGTGGATTAAATAGCCCTTCCGGTCGCCTTCTCAGGGTTACTGTCGCTGGCTGCGTTGGTAGATGTCCCAGATTACTGGATATAGAAGCAAATTTACACGAGTTTAAGGAGCCAAAAATGACCGATGAGGTACCCCCCGCAAATTTCGGGAACTTTGAAAACCCACCATCGATGAACACAATTGGGGCACAACCGCCAAAAAAGAGCTCTAGACTGGCGCTCATTATTGGCATAGTTGTTCTTGCTGTGATTCTGATTGCGGGATTGGCCATTAAGTTCCTTGTCCTGGATCCCGTAGCGGAGCGAACGGAAGCAGTTAACGCCTTTCAAGATGCCACATCTGCGTGCGAAACTGCCAACAGTGATTTTGAGGCGGCGCTGAGCGAGGCCGCGACGGCCACCGAAACCGACCCCGAAACCTTAACCAACGAGGCGCTTATCGGAGATTTGGAAGAAGCCATTGCGGATGCAAAATCCGTAACGCCTTGTGAATCCCCCAAGATGGCAGGGACAACCAAGGAGATTATCCAGCAAACCGAAGACATGAACACCGTCACTCAGAAGATTACCGACTCCACCACTGCCTTGACTCAAGCCACTGAGGCCATCACCGCAAACCAGGAAGAAAAGAAAGCTGCAAAGGAAAAAGCCCGTAAGGAGGCCGCCGCCAAGATGCAAACCGGCTCGGCTCGCATAGTAACGGATGAAGGCTACAAAATCGATCTCACGTGGAAGGGGCTTGGTCTGAATGTTGATAATGACAGCACAGAAGGAGAACCCGGCAATTCTTTAATTACTGTTCATACCTTCATTGGAAGTGCGACTGCCACAAATAAGACTCCCGGGAAAAAGATTGAGTTCACAGGAAACGTTGTAAAGCTTTTAATGGTAAATCTTATACCTGTTTACGACACCAATATATGCGACATCACAAGAAATTATGTTGAAGAAACGTATTACGATGATGAAAAGTGCTCAGTTGTTGAGTTAGGTGGAAAACAATACTACACATCGATTTTATTTGCCGGCAAGCAAAACCAACGGGACATAGGTTCTTTGATAATGGCCACGGGTCCGTTCGATGTAGACGAGGAAATTACATACGATAATAAATACGGTACAGATGAGGGATACAAAGTCGAAGTATCAAACGACATCGCCGATAAACTTGCCGAGACGCTGGCAGAACCGGCGGGATGGCTAGCTGTTATAGACAAGAATCCTTTGGTGTCAGGGGTCATGGTAGGCGACAGGAAGCCTTTTACACCTCGCTGCCACAGCTTCATCCCGGATGGTTACTACGACTACTGCCTGGTTGGGGCGAGCTCAAACCTCAGTTTGGGCTGATTCAAAAGGCAATTGGGTTTTTGATATAATCAAAAACCCAATTACCGCTTGTTGTCGTAATCACTGAGCTGACCGATGCGGCGCTGATGGCGTTCGTCGCCGGAAAAGTCCGTGGTCAGGAACACTTCCACAAAACGTTCGCATTCCTCAACGGAGTGCTGGCGAGCGCCTATGGAAATCACGTTGGCATTGTTGTGCAGACGGGCGAGGCTCGCGATTTCTTCGTTCCACACCAGTGCCGCGCGAATTCCGCGCACCTTGTTGGCGGCAATTTGCTCGCCGTTGCCCGAGCCGCCCAGCACGATGCCCAAAGAGCCCGAATCTGCCATTACGCCCTCAGCGCAGGCAATGCAAAAGCCCGGGTAGTCATCATTTGGGTCATAGGCGGCAGGTCCGTGGTCAACGACTTCATAGCCGCGGTCCCGCAGCCAAGTTACCAAATGCTGTTTCAATTCGAAGCCGGCATGGTCTGTACCGATGTGAACACGCATAATCTTCCTTTCGAGTCGAATCTGGCCCGCCCGGGCACAGCCAAGAACATTTATATCCTAGCGAGATTCTCTGGGCGCGGCATAAAAAGGCTCAATTCGTCCCCAAACCCCCTAATCGACAACGTTTTCCCACAACTCCAGGTAAAATTGTCTGTTGAAGTGTGTATGCGCAAAACCCGACTCTGCTTGAAAGCAGCCGACCGCGCTGCTGACGACGAAGAATGGAAAGGACCGGCACATGAGCGAGGACGCCCCGCAATTGCTGACCAGTGAAGACATCTTTTCGGCTCAGTTCCCTGCGACAAAGTTCCGCGATGGGTACGACCAGAATCAGATAGACGACTACCTTGATGAAGTGGTTCGCGTCCTCTCATATTACGAAGCGCTGAATGCTTCGCCCGAGGCCGAGGTGGATTTGGCATATATTACGGTCCGCGGCCGGGACGTGCGCGAGGTCGACTTCGATTACACCCGAATGCGGGTGGGCTACGACCAAGACGTCGTGGACGACTACTTGGACCAGGTCGCCGCCACTTTGGAGGCTTACGAAAAGCTGTACGGCATCCCCCCTTCAGACCAGCGCTACCAGGTATTACAGGTGGACGGGGCGGCGCTGGAAGCCGAGGCCGCCGAACAAGCCGCTGCCTCCGGCGAGCTGCCCAGCAGCTCCGAGCCCGCTGGCGAGGAAACCGTAACCCCGATTGACCTTTCGTCAGAGGCTCAGTTTGAGGCTCCCGCTGTGGAAAACGCGCCGGAAACCACTGATTCCGCGCCGTCTGTTCCTTCCGCTGGCGGGCCCGAACCCACCACTGAATCTGAGGTGCGTTCCTCCGTTTTAGGCACTCCCACCGGGTCGATTCCCGCTGTTCAACCCGTTTCCTTTGAACAAGCGGTGTTCACCGATTATGGGGATGGTTCGCCTCATAACGGTGATTTAGGCGGGGATGGTTCTCTCGTTTCCCCCAGTTTTCCTCCGCTCAACTCGCCGGTGTCCCCCGTGTCCCAGACTCCGGAGACGGATTCGTCCCCGATCGAGGGCGGTGCTGATCAGACCTTTGCCAGCGAGGCGTTACCGGGGGTCGAGACTCCGGCAGAACCGGTCGCCGAGCCGGGTATCGAAGCTGCCGCGGCCGAAGCCGCTACGGGACTGAGCGATGATTGGGGCGAAGTCCCGCAATATCCCGTAGACGCACAGCTGCCAGAAGGTACGGATTCGACCGCCGCTCAGCCGTATCCTGAGGCCGGATATGACCCTTACCAGCCCTATGGTTATGACGCTTATGGCCAGCCGATGACCGTAAACCCGACGGAAAGTCAGGGAAATGCTGAGCAATATCCGGGTTATCCCGCCGAGGCCGGATACGCCTCGCCCTACGGCATGGAGATGCCGGAGGGCTACGGCTATGTACCTGAGACTGAGGGCGAAAACCAGTCGTTTATTCCCGAAGACACCACGATGGTCATGCCGGTCACGCCTGCAGCACCGATGGACGCCCAGAGTCCCGATGTAACCCCCTCCGAGTACGTTCAGGACTATGAACAGGCAGGATACCCGCAAGGTTACGAGGCTTCCCCAACTGAGGCAGCTCCGGATTACGACTCGACCTTTGACGCTGACCAGGAAAAGTCCTACGACCTGGAAGATTCTCTGGGCGATGATTATCCAGACGAAATCAACCTGGACGACACCCCTGAACTACCGGTTGAGACGACCAATGCCCAGGCTGATTCCGCGGCCTTGCAGGAGGATTTTTACCCCCCCACCGCCCCGGAAGAAGCACCAGCCTACCCCGATTCAACAGAACCTGGCGGATACTATTCCCCGGAATCTGTCCCCGAGTCGATGCCTCAGCCCTACGCCGACTTCCCGCAACCCCCTTGTGCGTTCCCGGAATCACCCGCGGCTGCCCCGCTACCTTATGGAATGCCAGAACAACCCGCAGCCGACTCCTGGCAGACACATAACCCCTACCAGCCAGAGGGTTTGACACCAAACGATTGGGGCGGCACACCGGCATCTCTATCTGCCGAACCGCCTGCAGTCCCCCCGGCAGATCAGCCCGCCACCCCGGACTTTTCGGCGTACGAACCGGTACCGGACTTTTCGACTCCTCGCCCTGAAACCCCGATAGAACCCGCAACGGAACAGCCTCAGCCGATGAGCGAGGTTTCCGGTACCCCGGCGGAACCTGCCGAGCCTAGCCCGTCGACTTTCCAGATGCCAAAGCTGGAGACGGTGGAACTGGGTCAGACCGAGCCGGCCCCCGCAGAAGTCAACGATTTGGGCAGCGCCGCAACTGACTACGGCATCCCTGGTGAATACCGAAAGGCTCCGCTGACTGACGTAGTGGCTCCCCCGCTGCCGACTCCCGGAGTGGGGATGGATTTGGGCCAAATTCGCGAAAAACTCGAACACGAACAGGCGGTCTCCCCGGCAGAATCCGAGCCAAAGCTGGCTGACTTGCCGAGTGTGCTGATGACGCCGACCCGTAGTAACGCGGATTTCCCGCCCCCCGAGACTCCCACCCCGGCCACACCGAGCGAGCCGGCCCAGCCAGACACTGCTTCAGAGCATCTTTCGGCGACACAGCTGGAGGAACTGGCGGCTCAGAATACCGCGTCCGTTCCCGATACCACGCCGGACACCCCGATGGTTGATACCCAGTCCGCAGACGGTGAAGCTGCGAAGGGTCAGCCGGCTCCGATTTTCCCGGAGGATTCCAACCCGCGGCCCATGCTGCAGGGCGAGGAGCCTTTGGCTGAGGTCGATCCGGACGGGCGTTTCATCCCGCATTTCTTGGCTGGATACCGCTCGAATTTGGATACTTTCACTTCCGTGTACGGGGCTCTCGATGAGAGTGGCTCGCGGGTGAAACCGGCTTCGATTGCGAAACTCGAAGCCCAGCAGCACCGCAAGTCGATTACCACGGGATACCTGGTGACAGTAGCCACGTCACGGCCTCTAGGTGCGGACGATCAGGTATTCGTATGTCTTCCGGACGGACGTGAAGTCCCGGTGACCTCGGCTTCCTCTGACTTTGACGGTGTTCATTTGACCATTCCAAAAATTTGAGAGTTTGCCAGTCTGATGTCTTACACTCCGAAACATAACAATCCCTACTATGATGCCGCTGGTGAGAAGCACCGCCGGGTGCGGCGCGGCTTGGTGGCTCTAGGGGTAACCCTGCTGGCGGGAGGCTTGGTAGCGGGGGCGGTAGCCGTGGGCGTTACCCAGCTGGCTCGTCAGCCTCAGGTGAGCGCCTCGCCCAGCCCTTCCCTCACCTCGCAACGGCCGGGGGATTCTGCCGGTACGAACGCGAAGTCTCCGACGGCTACTCCCGACAGTTCCGTTTCGCCTTCCGACCAGGCTACGAGCCCGAGCGATTCTCCCACCCCCCAGGCTCCTGTTGCTGCCCAAGTGCAGGGTTGTGACGGTACGGCGCTGACATCTCCCGCCGCCGGACGGCTCAGCAGCCAGGAATTACGCGCGACATTTGAAAAAGTCGGCCGAGACACGGGGGCCACTATTTCCGTGGCCTGGTTCGATCCGGTCGCTGGAAAGATTGAAACCGCCGGGTCTGGGCAAGCCTGGGTGGCGTGGTCGACGTCAAAGGTTCCGGTTTCTGTGGCGGTTTCCCAGGCTGGGAAGGCGGGGGCTATGGCTGGTTCCATGTCAGCGGCTTTGCGCCAGTCGGATAACGCTGCCGCTGAGGCGCTGTGGCAGTCCTTGGGCACAAGTAATGCCGCTCGAGCCCAGGCCGTCACCCAAGTTTTACGTCAGGCTGGGGATAACTCGACGACAGTCCCGTCTGTGCGGCTGCGTTCCGGGTTCACAGTTTTCGGGCAAACTCCTTGGACTACCGCGTCCCAAGTGGGGTTCATGATGAAACTGCCCTGTTTAGCGGGTTCAGGTCCGGTGGTGTCCAATATGGGACAAGTCAGCGGCGGCCAACGCTGGGGAATGGGCAGTCTGCCCGGCGCCACGTTCAAGGGCGGTTGGGGGCCGGGCGTGAGCGGAGGCTACCTGGTGCGTCAAATGGGCTGGTATCAAAACAGTGAAGGCAAACGGGTGCCTCTAGCTATAGCCGCCCAAGCCGGCTCTTTTGACGGCGGTATCGGTGTTCTGAACAAGCTTATCGCCGCTATAGGCTAGATTTTCAGTTTCGAGACCTTCGTCAAAGCCCGAGTTTCGCCAGCAGGCCTTTCACGTCACGAGCTGCCCCTTTGTCTGCTGACAGGGCGGTGGCGCCGTAGAGTTTCAGGGCATCAGAGACTTCACGGTCGCGGTGCGGCTGCCACGGGTGCGGACTCGCCTCCATCGCCTGGCGGCGGCGCGCGATTTCATCATCCGGCACATCCAGGGTGATTTCCTCGCGGTTTACATCGATGATGATTTTGTCCCCGTCCTCAATCAGGCCAATCAGCCCGCCCGCGGCCGCTTCAGGCGAAATGTGACCGATAGAAATCCCGGAAGTACCACCGGAGAATCGTCCATCAGTAATGAGCGCGCAGGTTTTGCCCAAGCCCCGGCCTTTCAGGAAAGACGTGGGATAGAGCATCTCTTGCATTCCCGGTCCACCCGCGGGTCCTTCGTAGCGGATCACGACCACGTCCCCGGCCTGCACGGTCTTGTCGAGAATTTTTTCCACCGCTTCTTCCTGAGATTCCATCACGATAGCGCGGCCTTCAAAGTGGAACAGTTCGGGGTCAATGCCCGCTGCTTTTACGATGGCGCCGTCAGGAGCCAGGTTTCCGCGCAGCACGGTCAGCCCGCCTTTCGCCACGTAGGCGTGGGCCACGTCACGGATACAGCCCGCCGCCGCGTCCGTGTCCAGCGTGTCAAAGCGGGCGGTGGCGGAAAAGGCGTGGATGGTGCGCTGGTTGCCGGGCGCGGCATGGAACAGGTCGAGAGCCTCCGTACTGGGTGCGCCGCCGCGCACGTCCCAGTCCGCCAGCCAGGTGGCCAGGTCGGGATAGCACACGGAGTGCACGTTTCGGTTCAGCAGTCCGGCGCGGTCGAGTTCGCCCAGCAGCGCCGGTACTCCCCCGGCCCGGTGGACGTCCTCCATGTGGTAGTCGTTGTGGTTAGGGGCGACTTTTGCCAAGGTCGGCACGGTGCGTCCAATTTGGGCGATGTCGGCCAACGTAAAGTCGAGTTCGGCAGCTTGGGCGGCCGCCAGCAGGTGCAGCACCGTGTTCGAGGAACCACCCATCGCCATATCCAGGCTCATTGCGTTGGCGAAAGCCTCCCGAGTCGCAATGGCACGCGGCAGCACGGAATCGTCCTCGTCATCGTAGTAACGCTTTGCCAGAGCCACTACCAGCTGGCCGGCTCGAGCAAAGAGCCCACGCCGCGCCACGTGGGTCGCCAGGGTGGAGCCGTTGCCAGGGAGTGCCAGTCCCAGCGCCTCGGTCAAACAGTTCATCGAGTTCGCGGTGAACATTCCCGAACAAGATCCGCAGGTCGGACAGGAAAGTTCCTCGACTCGCTGCAGTTCCGCGTCGTCAATGTCGTCGTTGGCGGTAGCGTTCATAACCGTAATGAGGTTGCCCCGCCCGCCTTTTGACGGCCCGACAATGTCCGCGGCCGGAATGCCTTTGCCGGCTTCCATCGGGCCGCCCGAGACAAACACGGTGGGAATGTTGAGTTTCAACGCGGCGTTGAGCATTCCGGGAGTGATTTTGTCGCAGTTAGAGATGCACACCAGAGCATCAGCGGTGTGGGCGCGCACCATGTATTCCACCGAGTCGGTAATGATTTCACGGCTGGGCAGGGAATAGAGCATGCCGCCGTGACCCATCGCAATCCCATCATCGATGGCAATCGTGTTGAACTCGCGCGGTACTCCCCCAGCCTCGCGCACTGCGTCGGCCACGACCTTCGCGACCTCCCGCAGGTGAATGTGACCGGGCACAAACTCAGTAAAGGAGTTCGCAATGGCAACAATCGGCTTACCAAAATCGTCATCGTTCATGCCGGTGGCGCGCCATAAGGAACGGGCGCCCGCCATATTCCGCCCGGTAGTGGACGTTGCACTGTTGAGTTTGCGTGTCATGGTTGTCTCCTCTAAGAGTGTTTTAATACTCACAAGTTATTGTAATAATCCGCTACTGGTTCGACGAAAAAGGCGTCGGGCCGGTTCGCCGGGTCGGCGTTGCGAAGAGAATAATAAATATACCGCGTTTTGTATATCTTTCTGTAACGCTTCTATTCTTGGCTACAACGTTGCAATAACGTGGCCTCGCGCGAGCGGCACTACACTCAGAAGCCCAGGCGGTTCAGCATTTTTGGATTACGCTGCCATTCTTTGGCAGTGCGCACGTGCAGGTCCAAGTACACGTGGTGCCCCACCAGGGCTTCAATCTCCGGGCGGGCCTGAGTGCCGATTTCTTTGAGCCGAGAGCCTTTGCGCCCGATGATGATAGCTTTTTGGCTATCGCGTTCCACAAACAGGTTGACGTGAATCTTCCAGATTTCCCCGTCACCGGAACGTCCCGGTTGCTTGATAATCTCTTCCACTTGGACCGCGAGGGAGTGCGGCAATTCCTGGCTGAGGCTCTCCAGGGCAGCTTCCCGAATCAGCTCGGAGATCATAGCGGTGTCGTCCTCATCGGTGACCTGGTCGCGCGGGTACAGCGGCGGCGACAGTGGCAGGCGTTGGCCCAGCAGGTCAATCAGCGTTTGCACCTGCGTGCCCTGCCGGGCTGAAATCGGCACAATTTCCGCAAAGTCATAGAGTTGCGAAACGGCCATAAACTGCTCGGCGACCTGTTCGCGCGAGGCCACGTCAGTTTTGGTGACGACCGCAATAGCTGGGAAGTGCGCGGTTTTCAGTTGGGTGTCCACAATGCGCCGATCGCCTGGCCCGATGGGTTGGTCGGCGGGAACACAAAAGACTGCTGCGTCGACTTCGGAAAACGCGTCCTCCACCATGTCGTTCAGCCGCTGCCCCAGTAGGGTGCGTGGCCGGTGAATGCCGGGAGTGTCCACCAAGATGAGCTGAAAATCAGGGCGATGCACGATTCCGCGCACCACCCGGCGCGTCGTCTCGGGCCGAGCCGAAGTAATGGCTATCTTGCGCCCCACCATCGCGTTTATCAAAGTGGACTTACCCACGTTGGGCCGCCCTATGACGGCGGCGAACCCGGCGCGAAAGTCCTCGGGCCAATCGCGGGTGAACAGCCCCGTCGACCCCGCCGCCAAGTCTGGCGACCCGTCGTCGCCCGCGTCATCCAACGCGTCCAAATCCGGAAAATTCACGCTCTCCATTGTGTAAATCCTACTGTGTTTCGAGTGTTTTGTCCGTGACCGCTAATCCTCATCTAACACCGGCGGGACCACCCGGACCGAGATGGCGGAAACCTGGCGGCGCCGCCCTTCTGCCTCTACCGCTCGCAGTTCCAGTCCGTCCACGGACGCAAAAGCCCCCACCAGCGGCACTACCCCGACCGCTTTCGTCAACAGTCCACCCACGGTGTCCACGTCCTCGTCGTCAATCTCGGTGTCCAGCAAATCGTTGAGGTCGACCAGGGGAAACCGCGCCGGAACGATCCAACTGCCATCGGGCTGCAACTCAGGCTCTTTCTCGGCGTGGTCGTGTTCATCCGAGACTTCCCCGATAACCTCCTCGACCAGGTCCTCCAGGGTAACCAGTCCGGCGATGAGGCCATACTCGTCCACCAGCACCGCCATGTGGTAGCTGTTCTGTTGCATATCCCGCAAGGTGTCGTCGACTAGGTTCGTTTCCGGGATGAACTTGGCTTCTCGCATGGCCTGTCCCGCGGTCATCTGGCGCGCGGCAGGATCGGAGTTGACGCGCCGTAATACATCTTTAAGGTATAGGATTCCGCGGATGTCGTCGGCATCTTCGCCGATGACGGGCACCCGGGAATAGCTGGAACGAACGAATAAAGTCAACGCCTTGTCCAGGGTCTTTTCGGACTCAATCGTGACCATGTCTACGCGCGGCACCATGACTTCGCGTACCAGGGTCCGTCCCATTTCAAAAACAGACCAAATCATCTCGCGGTCCGCGTCCTCGATGGTGTCCGGCTCCCCCATCTGGTCCACCATTTCACGCAGGTCCTCGGCGACTTCATCGCGAGCTTCCTGGTCAGTCTGGCTCGATGGCCCCCGCGCGGTGCGCAGCAGCATCCCGAACGGTTTGCCGGCGTTCCAGGCCGTCATCAGGAACGGTGCCAGGTAGCGCACCGTCGTGTTCGGGTAGCGCCGCCCCAAACGGTTCCACGGCAAAGTCAATACCACCAGCAAAAATGTCCCTACGGCGACGACCAGAATCGCCACTAGCCACCAGCTGAGAGGTAGCTGCGACCCCAGCAGCGCCCCGCACCCCACCGCCGCGGTCGTCACGAAAGTACGGCAGGCGCGCAAGCTCGCGAGTACCAAACGCCGATTCTCGGCTAACTGAGAAATTTTGCGGGCATGTTTCGCGCCTTCTTCGGCTAAGTCTTCCGCCGAGGCGACACTCAGTCGCGACACGGCACCCTCCCCTAGGCTCAGCGGTACCGCCAGCCCGAAAGACACTGTCGCGATGAGCGTGAGGACCGCACCAGCCACGTCTGAAAACTGCATGCGTACCCCTATCGATTCGCCAGGAAATTCAGCAGCAATTTGCGCTGCAAGGTAAACATGGCTTTTTCTTCTTCCGGTTCAGCGTGATCGAATCCCAGCAGGTGCAACAGTCCGTGTACCGTCAGCAGCAGCATTTCTTCAATAGGGGCATGTCCGGCATCGCGGGCCTGTTCAGCGGCAATGTCAGGGCACAGCACGATATCACCCAGCACCCCGGCTTCGCTAGGCATCCCCTCGCGTCCCGGTGTCAACTCGTCCATCGGAAAGCTCAAGACGTCGGTGGGTCCCGGCAAATCCATCCACTTTACGTGCAGGTCAGTCATGGTTTTAATATCCACGAACATAATGTTGACCTCGGCGGCGGGAGATACATAGAGCTGTTCCAGGCAATAGGACACCAGGTCGACGAACTCGCTCATCTCCAGTTCCCACTCGGTTTCGTTATTGATTTCCACACTCATGGTTATTCCCTTCCATAGCTCTGGGGGCGGCGCGATACGGTTTGGCTTTCGTAGGAATCATATGCGTTGATAATTTCTCCCACCAGCGAGTGACGCACCACATCTGCCGCGCTCAAATAGCTGAACGCGATGTCGGGAACATCGCTGAGGATTTCGCTGACTTGTTTCAGCCCGGAGGGCTGCCGGGACGGCAGGTCTATCTGAGTGATGTCGCCGGTCACGACCATCTTGGAGCCAAAGCCCAAGCGGGTCAGGAACATCTTCATCTGTTCGCTGGTCGTGTTTTGTGCCTCGTCCAGGATGATGAAACTGCCGTTCAAGGTGCGTCCGCGCATATACGCCAGGGCGGCGACCTCGATTGTGCCGTCGCTCATCATGCGGCTAATGGTGCCGGTATCCAGCATCTCCCGCAGGGCGTCATAGAGCGGGCGCAGGTAGGGGTCGATTTTATCCGTTAAGGTGCCGGGCAAAAATCCCAGGGTTTCCCCCGCTTCAACGGCCGGACGGGTCAAGATGAGTCGGGTCACTTCCCCCTCCAGCAACGCTTTTACGGCACGAGCCATCGCGAGGTAGGTTTTGCCGGTTCCGGCCGGTCCGATTCCAAAAGTGATGGTGTGGGAGTTGATGTCGTTGACGTAGCGGGCTTGGCCCTCCGTTTGAGGTCGGATGACTTTTTCGCGGCTGACGAACACGGCCCGATACCGAGAGTCCGCAGCCCGGGTGGGCGGTTCCACCAGCGTGCGAGGGCCGGGGGCATGCCGGTTCGTTTGTAAACCATATTCCGGTATATTTCGTCTTTCGGGGTGAGGCTTGGTAAACAGCGCCCGTACGGCCCGGGCAGCAGGCTCCAGGTCCGTGTCAGGGCCTTGAATGAAAATCTGGTTCCCGGACACCCAAAAGTTGAGAGTGGGGAAGTCATTTTCCCATCGGTGCAGGTTGGCATCGTTGACCCCGAGGACTTGAATCATCGGGATTTCGTCAGGGACCTCAACAGCAGCGCGTTTCTGGGACATGGTCACCTACTCTCCGTATCCCGCCAAGAGCCCAACCAGGATTGGATGACGGCCAGCGCTGCGGGACCGGCGGAAGAACAGCGCAACACAGTCGGACCTAGCAACGCCGGACTCGCCCCCGCTTCTACGAAAGCCGCCAGCTCGGGTCCCGTAATCCCGCCTTCTGGCCCCACAATCACCACGATTTCACCGGGGGTTTGTCCCGGCTGTGCCAAGGGAACCAGCATATCAGCCAGATGTTCCTCGGCGACCTCATGCAGGACGAAAACCGCGGCCCCGCCGCGCACCATCGCCTCAACCTCAGAGAAAACCGTTTTCACCACCGGACGATTCCACCGCGCTTCACCACCGCGGCGCTCTGAAGAAATGTCTACACCGCTCTCCAGGTACTCCGACACTTCCGCCAGCCTCGCCTGACGCGACTGCTTCATCGCAGAAACCGCTAGGTTTCGCCACTTTTCCCGCCCTTTGGCACGTTTTGGCACGGTATCCCAGCGGGAGACCGAACGCGTGGCTCCCCAGGGGATGACTCGCCATGCCCCCATTTCAACCGCTGATTCCAGCGCCTGCATATCGCGTTTTTCCTTGGCCAACGCCTGAATCAGGGTGATACGTAAAGCCGGTTCCGGATCCGAAACCGCATCCTCAATGAGCCGCAGCTGCAACCCCGAGTTCGCCGCCGCGATGACTTCCGCCCCGGCACGCCGGCCCAACCCGTCGACGACATCAACAACCTCACCCAACCGCAGCCGCTTGACCGTGGCATGATGCGCCTCCGCGCCGCCTATGGAAACTTCCTCGCCCTCGCGATAACCGTCCAAACCCGTAAAATTCGCGGCCAGTGAACCGCCAGTTTCCCCAGCGGTTTCACCGGAAAACCAAAACGCTTGCCGAGTCATTGCCGACCCTTACGGTGCGCTCCACCAGTATTGCCAGACGAACTCTCGGTGGGAGCCGGGGATTCCTCGCCGCGCAGCCGCGCCAATTCACGGAGCAGCTCGCGCTGACGCTGGTCCAGGCCGGTGGGAACTTCGACATTGAGGTGTACATACAGGTCGCCGCGACCCTGGCGGTGCAGTCGACCGACACCCAGACCCTTCATGACGATGACCGACTCGGGCTGAGAGCCGGCATCGACACTGATTTTCTTGGTTCCATCGAGGGTTTCCAGGGAAAACTCCATTCCCAGTGCCGCCGCGGTCATCGGGATTCGCAAGGACGTGTGCAGGTCGTCGCCGCGCCGCTGCAGGACTTCGTGGGGTAGCTCGTGAATCTCCACGTACAAGTCACCAGCCGTACCGCCGGCAGGTCCCGCCTCGCCCTCGCCGGACAAGCGAATTCGGGTTCCGTTTTCGACCCCGGTGGGGATTTCCACCTTAATGTTACGCGTGGCGCGCACCCGGCCTTCACCGGAGCAATCCGCACAAGGGCGCTCGATGATGGTGCCGTGGCCCTTGCAGGTCCCGCACGGGGCGGTCGTCATGACCTGGCCCAGGAAAGACCGCGCCATGCGCTGCACCGAACCGGTCCCGCCGCAGTTAGAACAGGTTTTCGGGCGAGTCCCTACCGCACAGCAGCTGCCTTTGCAGGTCTTGCATTTCACGAAGGTGTTAATTTTAATTTCCCGCTCGGTGCCGAACGTGACATCTTTTAACTCCACGTCAATCGTGGTCAGGATGTCTTGGCCGCGTCCGCCGCGCGGGGTGGGGCCGCTGGTCGACGATGCGGCGCTAAAGAATTCGTTGAGGATATCGGCAAATCCAAATCCGGCGGCGTTCGCCCCGTTGAATCCGCTGAAGCCGCCCGAGCCGAACCCGGAACCACCCAGGTCGTATTGTTGGCGTTTCTCCGGGTTACCCAGCACGTCATAGGCGGCACTGACTTCTTTGAATTCTTCCTCGTGTTCGGGACCAGCCACGTCAGGGTGCAGTTTGCGCGCCAACTTGCGATAGGCGTTCTTAATTTCGTCCTGCGTAGCGTTACGGCTCACACCGAGGGTTTCATAGTAGTCGCTCAAGGTTTTTCTTTCCTATTTTCTCATTTGTCTGGCCGAGTCTCCCGGTCGTTTCCCCGGGTGGCTCTGGATTTACTGGTTTAAGATTCGTGACAGGTACCTCGCTACCGCCCGCACCGAACTCATCGAGCCGGGATAGTCCATCCGGGTGGGTCCGATGACTCCCACATGGGCTTGACCGGCACCGGCCGGAGCGTAGCTGGAGGATACGATGGCGGTTTCTTTCAGCACCTCGTGGCCGGATTCCTCACCGATAATGACGTTTACCGGCTCGGCTTCGCGCATTTCGCCGAATAGTTTCAGCAGCACGACCTGTTCTTCCAGCGCTTCCACCAGGGCGGTCAGGGTTTCGGTAAACGCCCCGGAACGTGACAGGTTCGCCATTCCCGCCATCACAATCCGCGTCTCGACCGCGCCTTGTTCCAGGGCGGCGGCAATGTTTTGCGCCAAGATGGTGGCGTTTTCCCGCAGGGCTTGATTGCCCACGGTCGCCAGCCATTCCTGCAAAGCCGCCCGTTGCGCAGGAATATCGGACTGGGAAAACACCGCGGTGAGTGGGGTGCCGATAGAACTGAGATCTGACTCGCTGACCTCGTGGGGCAGACTCACCAGAATCTGATCCACCCGTCCGGTTTCGGAAATAATGATGGCCAGCACTTTGCAGTCCGGCCCCGCCCCCAACCGCACCAGTTCCAGGTGCCGCAGCCCGGAGGGGTTGAACGCCGGGAACTCCACCACTGCCGTCTGGTGCGTCATCTGGGCCAAGAGGCGCACGGTGCGTTCCATCACGTCCTCCAGCCCCACCGCGGAGGTAAAGAATTCGGTAATGGCCTTTCTCTCCGGGGCGGAAAGCGGTTTGATAGCCTCGATTTGGTCCACGAAGTAGCGGTATCCCTTGTCGGTGGGGATACGACCCGCAGAAGTGTGGGGCTGGCGAATCAGGCCTTCTTCCTCCAGCTGGGCCATGTCGTTGCGGATAGTCGCGGCGGAAACTCCCAGCGAGTGCCGCTCTACCAGGGACTTTGAGCCGACCGGTTCTTGGGTTTCGACATAGTCGGAAACGATGGCCCGCAGCACCCCGAGACGTCGATTCGCCGCCTTGTCTGCCATCGTTCCTCCTGTTCCTATCCCTGAGATTGCCCAACCGTTAGCTTCCCGGCTAACTCGCGTTAGCACTCACAACCTCCGATTGCTAATCTTACCCCGCTTCGGCACAAAACTCCCACCGCACGCCCCAAAAGACCGCAAGCCTCGCGGTTTTCCCCGCGCTTGCCCACACTTGCCTCCTTTGTCCTTGTAAAATCTAAACATGAGCCCAGATTTTTCATCTTCCTCACGTCCTGAACCGAGCACGTCCCGTCCCGCGGCAAAACAACAGAACGAAGCCAACGCGACCCCTTCGGTCAGTTCGCCTGCTGTCAGTTCCGCTGATGCCGCGACCTCATCGCAAAACGTCTGGTTGAACTACACCGGGCTGGCCATGATGGTTCTGTCGGCGCTGGCTGCAGTTTTGGCCATTATTCACGGCGTGACCCGCTGGGCCCATTTAGGAAAGGGCGGGTTGTTCCTGGCCGCTCCGGAAACCTGGTTAAACCATCAGAATTCTCCGGCTTTAAAGCTCATGTTGGCGGTGGAACAGTACGCGGCAGTGCTGGCGGTATGGGCGGCGGTGGCCGCAATCATTGGGGCTTATCTGGCCTGGGGATTGCCCCGCCTGGCTTTTTCGGGAGCGCAGCCCCGATTCAGCGTGCTGCTGGAAACGCTGGCCACGATACTGTTTGCCCTGGTCATCCTGTTCCTCGGCGGTTACGCCTGCTTTGTGTCGGGTGGCCAGCCCCTGATGATTGTCGGGATTCCCCTGGCTATCCAATTCATTCCAATACTAATTTTAGGTATAACTTTATTGGTCTTGGGGATTCGTTCGCTGGTCCTCCTGCTCAAGGCACTTTCCGATGATTCCGCTAGCTTGCCTTCACCTCGGCCGGTAATGAGCACTCGCCCCAGCCAGCCAACCCGCACCACCGCTAAACCAAAACCTTCGGCACAGACTGCGGCAAAAACTGCAGCAAAGACCGCGACGAAAACCGCGGGAGCTTCCCGCGGCACGCAACCTGCCCCGCAGCGCTTGAAAGTCACCTCCGTGAAACCGGGGACTACCGGAAAACCCACTATCGTCCCCAAAGGAAAAACCCCGCGGAAAGGAGGCACCAAATGACCGGAACTATTGCCGCCCTGATTGTCATCATCCTGGCTGCGGTCCTGCTACTGGCCCGGGTGCCCGTCATTTTTGCCCTTGGCCTGCCGTCTCTGGTCGGCACCCTCATCGTTACCGCAAGCCCTGACTCACTACTTTCGGCCAGTTTGAGCGTTGTCACGCCCTTCGCTAACTTCAATTTTGTGGGCCTCCTCATCTGGGGCGGCGTGGCCGGAACTCTCATCGAGTCCGGGCTGATGGAGAAGTATTTCACCGCCCTGCACATCGTCTGCGGACGCCAAGTCACCCAGGCTCGGCGCGAGGCTTGGAGCAACTCGATTCAAGGACTGCCGATGACTACAGTGGCCCTGCTGATCACGGCCGGAACTATCGTCTATGCTGACAACCATTTCCTGCTGTTCCAGATGCTGTTAGTACTGATACCGACGGCGTTGCTGGCCGGGAGCGCGGCGGTATTCTCAGCTCCAAAAATCAGCCAGATGACTTTGAAGAAAATGCGTTCCACGGACGGGGAATCCTGGAAGATGACCGCCAAAGCGACCGCGGAGGTCTCGGAGGACGGCTCTACCCGCCGTTCGTCCTCACGCGCCCAATCCTTGCGTCAACTCATCTTTCCGATTGTGATGGTTGTGGTGACTTTCTTACTGCTGCTGATTTCGCCGTGGGGAATCGTGGAGCTGGGCGCTGTGGTCTGGGTTGCGGTACTGGTCGCGGCCTTTTTGAGCGCTCCTCGTCCACACTGGCTACAAGATGCCGGAGCGCGGACGCTGCTGATTGTCGCTTACGTGGCTTCGACCGTGGCCGGAGCCTGGTGGCTGGCGGGGTTCCTGAAAGTTGCCCTGCCGGCTCCCCACAACTTCCTGGCCGGAGGCGGGGCCTCCATGATGATACTGCTGGCTTTTACCCTGGTCCTGTCCATAGTGGCCGGGGAAATCATTGGTTCCGAAGCGGGGGCGACCCTGGCTGTAGGGGTGACGGCACCATTCCTGCTGGTGGCTTTTGATGCGGATGTGGCTATGCGAACGGCCTCCGCCATCCTGACTTCCTTGTTGGTGGCCACGGCCATCCTGGGCGGGATTCTGGCCCGCATTTTGCCGCCTCACAACTCGCCATTCCCGCTCACTCCCTCTCCCCTCACCAAAGACTAAACGCTCGACTACAACGCGTACTCGCCTACAGCGCACGCTCGGCTACCACACGAAGCCGGGAGCGAACCCGGCACCAACCACCAGCATTCCGGTCTTGTGACCCCTAATGATGGCAAATGCAATCCGGCCGGATGGTTGCCCACCCGGCCGGATAATCTGTCTCATCAGGAGAATGTCGGATTAGGATACGGCATGCTCGCTGAGGTTGGAGAACCCGTGCTTATCAGGTGCGCCAACTGGCTGATGGAACTCACGCCCATCTTATTGAACACGTCCTGCATCGAGTTTCCGGACCTCAGCAGACTCTGGACATAATCCAGAGAGTTGTTCGTTCCAGCACTGGCCGGAGTGCGCATCCCACCGGCCGCCCGGCTCGGAGTACTGTAGCGACTCAAAGCGCTTTGAGCCTTCTGGTTCTCCTTCTCTATTTCGGCCAGGGTATCCCAATCGCCCTTCTTAATGGCTTCGAGTTTCCGTTCTTGCAGCTCGGCCAGTTTCGCCGCCGCAGCCGCCTTCACTTCCTCGCGTTCCTTCAGCGTTCCGGTCACGTTGACGGAATCCGGGTTTTCCAGAGCCGCGCCGTTGACCAGTTCGGCCACCTTTGCGCTCACCGCCGCCGGTCCGCCAACCACGATGGTCTTATTCGCGCCGTAACGCTGCAACGCCTGGTAAGAGGACGGAGGCAGTTCCTCGGTCTTGGTCAACACCAAAGCCGCATTTTGATCCACGGCCAAAGCACCGCCGGACAAAGCATCCGGGAAGTCCTGACCGGTGACCAGCACCGCTGCGGTGGTTCCCGCCTGCGTACCCGCAGTCATAGCAGCTGTTTCGTAACGATCCTTGCCCATAATCGGTTTAATATTCACCGACATGGTCGTAGGCCACGGGGTGTTCTGGACGGCATGCACCGCCGGACCACCAACCGCTGTAATCGTCAGCGGGCGGGTCTGACCCAACGCCGAGATATAGCCGAAGGTGTTCGGATCCAAAGTATTACCCTTACTCAACAGCATCAGGGAACCGGTGCGTCCAGCGGCCGCCCCGGCAACCAAAGCATCCGGGAAACCGACACCGTCCGCGATGTACAGGTTCAACGGTTTACGTGGAGCCGCTCCCACCAGAGATTCGGTCATCTGGTTTACCGTCACAGCGGTGCCGAAGCGATCCGGCCCGGCAATGCGGTGTACCGTCATCCCCGCCTCGTTCAGTTCGAACTCGTCGTAGGGGTTCATCGGCACCTGACCGCCGACCAGATAGATGTTCTTCTTGCCGGAGACCTTCAGCTGATCCAGCAAAGCCGGTTCCAGGCCGGTCTTCCACGTGGTCAACAGGACCGGGGCGTGCAGAGCCGCCGCGAACGGGGTGGCGGACAAGCCATCAGCATGAACGTTGCCGTCCACCAGGACTACTGAGTCGCCGGGGAAATTACCCATCTTCCAAGCAGCGATGGAGGTCAGCACCCGGTCAGAACCATCGGCACGCAACGTGTTCTTGGACAACGCCCGAGCCAGACGCTCCTTGTCCTCCTTGCTGTCTTTCTCTTTCTTTTCGGTTTCAGCCTTCTTTTTGGCTTCTTCGGCAGCCTTCTTCTTATCGGCTTCTGCCTTTTCCAGGGCGGCAGCCTTTTCCTCAGCGGCCTTCTGCTTCGCCAAAGCCTCCTCGTAGGCCTTCTTTTGCTGTTCGGTCATGCCCCAAGTCGGGTCGGGATCCTTGTCTTTCGGCACGTTGCCGTCCACCACAGCCTGACCATAGTTCTTAATCTTATCCAGCGCATTCGTGGCGTCTTCCAGAGAATGCAGAATATCGTTCAAGTTGGCAAAGGCGTTGCTGGCTTTCTTTAACAGGGTCTCCATCTGGGCAGCAGTTTTTGCGTCAGCCAAGTGATTTTGCACATCAGTCAGGTTAGCCAAGTCTGATTCGGCGCCCCCGTAAGACAGTTTGGCATCGTTGTACTTTTTAACGGCTGCTTTATAGCCCTTTTTATCCAGCTCGTTTTTCACTTCCTGGGGCAGGGATGCATAGAGCTTTTCCAGTTCGTTCCACGACTCTTGCATCTTGCCGTGCTGGGTACGAATCTTGGATCCCAAATCTTTTTGCTTCTCCAGGATGTCAATGATTTCCTGCTGCATCTGCATCTTGTCAGCGTCATTCAGGCTTTCACCCTTCTTAAGCATTTCCGTCATGCGCTTCATATTCCAGATTTGGTAACGCGACTCCAGGATGATGGGGACGGCTTTATTCAGGGAATCTTTAATTCCCGCCAAGTCACGATCCATCTTTGCATCCGCTGCTCCGGGTTGCAGGAAGGAGTCTTTCGGATCTATCTTAAGGATTCCCTCGTCCGCGGCGCTCGGCTTGTCTTCCGCCACTCGGGCTTTGGGATACCCGGGCGCATCACAAATAATTTCGCTGGGCTGCGTTGTGCTTTGATGACAGTGCGCAGCGTTCTCTGCGTCTATAGCAGCGTTGGTGGCTTTGGCCTGTTCGTAGTTATACTGCTTTAACTTGGCTTCCAGGTATTTGTCCAGGGCATCAGCGAACGCTTTTTGCTTCGCGTCGTCTTCACTGATCCATTTATCCTGAGCGGCTTTGACCATGCTGGCGGTATTTGCCAGACCATTCTTGGTAGCGTTCTCAGCGTCCAAAATGACCGGATCTAGACCCTTGACAATTTGATCCTCTAAGTCCTTTAAGACTTCCCAAGCGGTGGTTTTCGTATCCGCTTCTTGCTGAGCTACAGCAGTGGCTGCTTGAGCGTCTTCGTATTCTTTCTTTGCCTGTGGATCAGCTAAATCCACGTTGAACAGCAAACGCTTCTTTTCCTCCACTCTTTGGGCTTGCGTCAAAGCCTGGTCAGCCAAATTCTTTTCCATCTCGGCTTGCTTGACGCGCTGGGAAATTTTGTCTTTTTCCTTCTGGTACTCGGCTCGATCAGCCACCGCCCGTTTGAACAGCATCGACATATCGAGGGTGTCTTCCCCCTCCTTGGACTGGCAGTATTTCGCCCAAGTGGTCGAATCGGTCACCATATTCGGGAAATACAGGGGATCCGCTACAGTCGTGAGGGGATAGACGGGAGCGTGCATGGGGTCAATGCCCGCCGGAAGTTTATACGCCCACCCCGGGTCGTTCTTGACTTTTTCGTTGTAGCTTTTCACCAGGTTGGCGATGTCAGTAGCAGTTTGGGCTGAACGCTTATCCAATTTATCCAGGATAGGGGTCTTCTGAGTGGCGGCATCAAATTCATCTTTTGCTTTCGCCAACGCTTTCTGAGCTGCCTCGTATTCCTTTTCGGCTGCCTGATACGCTTCCAGAATCGGTTTGAAGTTCGCCTCCGCGCTGCCCCAAGCTGCTTTTTCAGTCTTGAAAGTGTCTTCCGCTTTCTGCCATACATTGCGAGCCGCGCTGTAGGCGTTCAAAGCTGCCTGCTTCGCGGTTTCGCCGATGGTGCCTTCTTTAAAGTCTTGCTGAGCTTTTGCCCAGGCTTGCTCAGCGGCTTGCCAATCTAATTCAGCTGCGTCATGCGTTGCTTTGGCTGCGTCATATTTGTTCTTGGCCGTGTCATAAGTTGGTTTGGCTGCATCATACTTTGCTTTGGCACCATCGGGCGCTAGATACTTGTCTTCTGCCTTTTTAAAGTCGGCTTTAGCTGCATCGTAAACAGCAGTCTCAACATCGTTGGCAGGGGCGGAACACAGCATATCCCGCAAGTTCTTGTACTGGTTTGCCAAGCCAAGTTCGTCTTGAGCTTTCTGAGCGTTTTCCAAATCTGGTTCGGGATGCTTGCGGAAGATCTGATCGGCGATGTTCGGCTCACCCGCATCCAGGAACACCGCGTCACCTGCCACGTCATAGCCCGCCAGGATACCCCGGAGTTTACCGTCCCCTGTCAACACGGGGGTGCCGAGTTCCTTATTGACTTCCTTTGCCGGACGCCATCCCGACAGGGCAAAGGCTGGAACTACCCCGTTTTTATCGTTAACCCCGGGCATATCCAGTTTCGGGACGGATTTATTTTGATCCAGGAAGGTCTGCCATGACTGGGGAGAACTGTAGTAACCGGCACCGCCGCCGCGGTAGTAGGCGATACGCAGATCAGAACTGGTGATTTTCTTTGTAAAGGAACCCGGATGGGGCACAAAGTCAGTTGATTCCCAACCAACCATGTTCAAGCTATCGCCATCCTTGGCCATACCTTCAACTTTCGTGACGGGAGTGATGCCCTCTACCGGACGATCCAGTTGAACGATCGCCAGACCCAAAGTGGTGGGGTTAAACGGCTCCACACGAACTGAGAAGTACACGCGCTTTTCCGCATTTTTATTATCGACAGCATCTTTGCCAAAAGTAATCCGCGCTGTACGCTGAGCCAGAGCCTCCATAGTGGAGTTCTTGCGATTAAACACGTCTTTGTACGGGTCATTCGAGAACGAGAAACAGTCGTTCGAGGTCAGCACCTCGTCGGGCTTGGTCAACACGCCAGCACAACTGCGGTACGCCAACACGGGTGAACCAACAATAGGCACCTGTAGCAGAGCTACCGCCTGTCCATTCTGACCCAAGTCCTGGGTTTGGAAGTTCCCCCCACTAATAGCATTGGCCGGGGCGACACCCGCAAAAGCTAAACCAGCCGCGAACAGACCCACAATGCCCGCGCGGCGCATCTTCTTCACTACAACGTGGCTGTATGTCTCCACTTTATCCTCCTCGAATACCATCCATGGATTCGCGCACTGCCCCTTCCGGACGGGGTCAGCACAGTGTTCCGAACACTCAAGTAATTTGTTCGGCTACACACGTCTAATTCTGAGCCTTTTGGCTTCATTTCAGCGAAACCTCGCATATATTCCAGTGATTTTCCATAATTGCAGGTCAGCGTCTCAAAGCGCTGGTCACAGGGTCGCTAACGAGCAAATCTTTTTTTTGCTTTACCAAATCTTGACCACCATGTCCGAACAATCCTGCCCCGCGCTCAGATTGCTGCAAAGCTAGTGAGACGTACTTCACGCCTCGATCAGGTTGTGTTCCACACCTTCACCGGCATCCAGCGCAGACTTTGCATCGCGCAGATTGCGCAGGTTCGACTCGCTATAAAACGGGTCGGGACGTGAGACCTCGAACGGGATGCGATTTTCCCCGGTCGCTTTCTTTGCGAAAATCGTAAATGCGGTGGTCATGTTCATTCCCAGATCGCGGCAAAGTTCTTCCATCGCCGCTTTCAACTCCGCGTCCATCCGAATCGTCACATTTGCTGTAGCCATTGCACTCACCTCGCACACTATTATACAACTAACGCACCACTAAGTCATACGTGAATCTGTGCCAAGTCTCACCACCACGCGGGGCTTAGTTTCGCAAGGCCGCTAGCGGAACGACCATCACCCCGTCCGCCCGAGTGTACGTGACATTCCCGGTCCCACAGATAACCGCTAAGAACGAAGGCGGCAGCTGGCTGGAATCTTTTTCCATTTCCCTAGCAAATAAGGTAGCAATTCGCTTGAGATTCTGGGCGCCTTCCTCGACTCGATTCATCCCCAATTTGATTTCAAAGGCACCCCAACGTCCATCAGGAAGCTGTGCCACGGCATCAATTTCGTTACCCTTTTCATCGCGGAAATGGTACAGGTTTCCGCGAGAAGCACGGGCGTAAATGTTGAGGTCATGCTCGACTAGAGATTCAAACACGTAACCAAAAGTCTGCAAGTCACGCAACAGCATCTGGGGACTAGCCCCCAAGGCCGCAACCGCCAAAGAGGGGTCGGCAAAATGCCGCTTGGGAGCACGCAGCACCCGGCGCGAGGAACGCAAGTTTGGATGAAAAGACGGCTGATCCCAGGTCAAAAAGAGTTGCGAAAGAACATTGAGGTACTCAGCCACGGTGCCTTCATGGATGTTTACGTCCTCATGCTGGCGCATATCCGCCAGCAGCGTCCGATTGGACACCGTGGTAGCCGTATTACGAGCTAGCGAATGAATCAGGGCGCGAAGTTTGCTCACGTTATGCCTGGTACCACTGACCCGATAGACATCATCGTTGATGACACTCTCCAGGTATTGCGATGCGGTATCACTGCTGTCCTGGGAATCCTCCCCCAGAACAGCGGGCCAGCCGCCACGCACACACAACGCGATAAGTTCCTCGACACTCTTTTCCTCGATTTTCGTCGTGGGAATATCTCCATCGAACAGACCCGCAAAGGAAACTTGGCCTGAAGAATCGCCAGTCTCATACAAGCTCATAGTTTGCATATTGATAGTGGCGATGCGTCCTGCCCCGCTGTGCAGAACGCCTTTGCGGGAAGGGGTTGACGAACCCGTCAGCAAAAACCGGCCCTTTCGAGGGGTCTTGTCTACCGCAAAACGCACAGCATCCCACACTTGTGGCACTTCCTGCCATTCGTCTATCAAGTGTGGAGAGTCGCCTTCCAAGGCATATTCCGGGTTCAGCATGGCAAGGTTACGGTTGGAAAATCCGCTGGTCGGGTCGGCTAGGTAAGTGACTGAACGAGCCTGATTAAGCGACGACCAAGTCTTTCCACACCACTTCGGCCCTTGGATACACACCGCTCCGAATTTTTTCAGCAGGTCAGCAATTTCCTCGTCGACAAAGCGCTGACGATAAAAATCCGGCGTGAGCATTTTCCCTCCAAATCAAAGGATTTACAGGTTTAAAATAGCCCAATCCAGAGTTTTTCGCCAGTTTTATCCATAGTTTTTCGCCAGTCTTATCCATAGTTTTTCGCTAGTTTTATCCATAGTTTTTCGCCAGTTTTATCCAGAGTTTTTCACCAAACGCTACGAGGACGTTCGGGCGACCGCACCCCGCCAGACAATATAAGACCACGTCAACCGGCCTTTGGCGCCCCTTTGCGCCTGGTACTTAACCCGAACTTCCCACTTAACATAACACTTGGGGAAGTTAAGTGGGAAGTAAGTGGGAAGTTCGACTGCGGTGTGTCGCGGACGTTCGCAGCCGGGCCGCGCCCCCTATTGCACCCCCGCCAGGCGTTGAATGACCGTGTCGGCCAGCAGGCGGCCACTTCGGGTCAGCACCGCCCGACCCGCGCCGCTGGTCAGAGCATCGAGGGCCGACCCGTCCTGGTGCAAAAGCTCGTCCCCCCGCGGCAGCCCGTCCGCCTGCGGCAGCCCGTCCCCTCGCGAAAGCTGTCCGACCGGCAGCGAACCGCCCTTTTGCACCAAATCACAGTCCGGCAGCGAGTCAGCACCGGGCAGCAACGCGCCGTCCAGCAAGCCCTCCCCAGCCAACTCGTGCGCCTCACGAAGCAACGCCGCCGCGTCAACCCCGAACTCTCGGGCATATTCGCCCAAATCCAGGCCCTGACGCAGGCGCAGATTCAGCAGGAGTTTTTCCAGGCGGGCGCTTTCGCCGGTGATGATTTCCTGGCCGTCAACAGGCCGGTGGCCCGCCCGCAGGGACTGTATCCACTTCGCGGGGTGGCGCAGGTTCCAAAACCGCATGCTACCCAGGTGAGAGTGAGCCCCGGGCCCGAAACCGTACCAATCTTGGTTTTGCCAATAGGCCAGGTTGTGACGGCATTCGTGGCCCGGGCGCGCCCAGTTGGAAATCTCGTACCATTCCAGGCCCGCCGCACTGAGTACCTCATCAGCCAGCTCGTATTTATCCGCCTGGTCGTCAGGATCCACCGGGGGGATTTCACCCTGCGCGAGGGCACGTCCCAGCGCGGTCCCCGGCTCGATAACCAGGGCGTAGCAGGACACGTGGTCCACCCCTAGCTCCAGCGCGGCATCCAGAGACGCCCGCCAATCCGCCAAGCTCTCTGTCGGCGTGCCATAGATGAGGTCCACACTGACCTCGAGTCCCTGCGCGCGCGCCGCCCGCACCCCTGCCACCAGGTGCTGTTGCTGATGCGTCCGGTCCAAAGTCGCCAACACGGCCGGAATAGCCGACTGCATTCCAAAAGACACCCGCGTAAAACCACCCGCCGCCAGGGCTTCCAAATACTGCGGCGCCACTGTGTCGGGATTTGCCTCGGTCGTGACTTCCGCTTCGGGCGCCAGCCCGAAAGTTTGGCTCAGGCCACGCAAGACCCGCACCAAATCGGTAGCCGGTAAGACTGTCGGGGTCCCTCCGCCGAAGAACACGCTGGTCAGGGCGCGGCCGTCCTGGGGAACAGCGCCAGAGCCACCGGCACCAACGCAACCGGCACCGCCCTCGTGACCCCCGCCCTGGTGACCGCAGCCCTGGCACGCCGCCTCAGCCTCGAAACAATCCGGCGCATACAGGCCGACTTCACGGAGCAACGCCGCCGCGTATCCTCCTACGCCGGGGCCCAGCGACAGATTCGAGTAAGTATTGAAATCGCAGTAGCCGCAACGCCGCAGGCAGTACGGCACATGCACGTAAGCACAGAGCGTGCGCGGCGAACTCATCAGGCTTCGTCCGCCCCATACCACGGCTCGCTGGGCGTAAACCCGGACTCGGCGGGCTTCTCCGTTTCGCTCAATCGCTCTAAACAGGCCGTCACCTGGAACGACGCGGCCTGTTCACGTTCTTCAGCCGAGCCACGCGCCAGGCGCACCACACACAAATCATGCACGTCACGGCCTTCTCGGGCGGCCCGGCGCTCGAACGCCGTCACCACCCGACCGTCGAAACGCGGCGCAAAACCGCCGCGCTGACCTTGTGGATCGTTGACATCGGGACGCTGGCCAACGTGCGGATTGGACAACCCGAGGGTGGACTCAACCACGTCACGCTGCTGCCAAGCGTAGTCGTCCCAATCGGTCGCCAGGCGCCACCGCCCCCCGTCCTCCAGCAGGTCAGCCACGATTGCTGCAAACTCCGGCGCCACCAGCCGCCGCTTGTGATGGCGAGTTTTCGGCCACGGGTCAGCGAAAAACGTCCACATCTCGTGTACCGTCGCCTCACCGAGCAAAATGGGCAGGGCTTGCAGGGCGTCGACGTCCGCGACTTTCAGGTTGGGCAAGCCGTCGTAGTTGCGCACGGCGGAGGACACGATTTTCGCCACCCCCGGCAGCCACACTTCAAATCCCAAGTAGTTGTTTTCCGGGTGCAGCGCGGCAGCGTGGGTGATTTGCTCGCCGTTACCGCAGCCGACCTCGACAATGAGCGGGGCCTCGCGGCCAAACACGACGCGGGGGTCCAGGCGCTCCCCCTCGGCCGCCATCGTCGGCCCCGCCCCGCGTTTCACGTCCAACAGGTAGGCGTCTTTGTACTTTTCAAACGTCTTTTCCAGAGTTTGGCCCATGCGGTCCCCGCGCCGGGCAAAAGTTCTGACCCGCGGATAAGGCCGCTGGCGGTCAGGCGTTTCGTCGTCCCCGCCGGACTGGGCGTCGGCTCGAATCGTTTTGCCCATTATTTTTGCGGCTCCTCGTTGGATAGCGCGGCGATAAAGGCCTCCTGGGGAACCTCAACGCGCCCAATGGCTTTCATGCGTTTCTTGCCGGCCTTTTGCTTTTCCAACAGTTTGCGTTTCCGGCTGATGTCGCCGCCGTAGCACTTGGCGAGCATATCCTTGCGCAGCGCTCGAATATTTTCCCGGGCGATGATACGAGTGCCGATAGCCGCCTGGATAGGCACCTCGAACTGTTGGCGCGGGATGAGTTTGCGCAGTTTCGTGGCCATCGCGGTCCCGTAACTGTAGGCATTGTCCTTGTGAACGATGGCGGAAAACGCGTCGACCTGTTCCCCGTTCAGCAAAATGTCCACCCGCACCAGGTCGGCCGGAGCCATTCCGTCCAGGTGGTAGTCCAGCGAGGCGTAGCCTTTGGTGCGGGATTTCAGCTGGTCAAAGAAGTCGTAAACAATCTCGCCCAGCGGCAGGGTGTAGTGCAGTTCCACCCGGTCGGAGCTCAAGTACTCCATGTTCTTCATGGCGCCGCGCCGATCCTGGCACAGCTCCATAACCGGACCGACAAAGTCCGAGGGCGTCAGGATGGTTGCGGCCACCACCGGCTCGCGTACCTCCTTGACTTTGCCTTCGGGGAACTCAGAAGGGTTCATGACGTGAGTTTCCGTGCCGTCTTCCGCCACCACCACGTATTCCACGTTCGGGGCAGTGGAAATCAGCACCAGGTCGAACTCGCGTTCCAGACGCTCGCGAATAATCTCGAGATGCAGCAAACCCAAGAAACCACAACGGAAACCCGACCCCAGAGCGGCCGATGATTCCGGCTCAAAAGTCAGGGACGCATCATTGAGCTTCAGCTTGTCCAGTGCGTCGCGCAACACCGGGAAATCGGTTCCGTCAATCGGGTACAGTCCCGAAAACACCATCGGCATCGGGTCGCGGTAGCCCGGCAAAGGTTCGCTAGCGCCCTTTTCCGCAGAAGTAACCGTGTCACCCACGCGGGATTGGCGCACGTCCTTTACCCCGGTAATGAGGTAGCCGACTTCGCCCGCCCCGATACCTTTTGTGGGAATCGGATCGGGGCTGATGACGCCCAGTTCCAGCAGTTCGTGGGTGGTGCCGGTGGACATCATGTTGATTCGCTGACGGGCTGTGAGCGAGCCGTCCATGACGCGCACGTAGGTCACGACCCCGCGATACGTGTCATAAACCGAGTCAAAAATGAGTGCGCGGGTCGGGGCGTCGGGCTGTCCAGCGGGCGGCGGCACTTGGGAGACGATTTCGTCCAGCAGGGTCTGCACGCCCTCCCCGGTCTTGCCCGAAACCAGCAAGCAATCCTCGGGCTGGCACCCGATGAGATTCGCCAGTTCTTCGGCGTGCTTTTCCGGCATCGCGCCGGGCAGGTCAATCTTGTTCAGCACCGGAATAATGGTCAAGTCCCCCTCCAAGGCCAGGTAGAGGTTCGCCAGGGTTTGCGCCTCGATGCCTTGGGAAGCGTCCACCAGCAGGACCGCCCCTTCACAAGCCGCCAGGGAACGCGAGACTTCATAGGTGAAGTCCACGTGACCAGGGGTGTCAATCATGTTCAGGGCGTAGGCTTTGTCGCCAACCTGCCAGGGCATCCGCACGGCTTGGGATTTAATGGTGATGCCGCGTTCGCGTTCAATGTCCATCCGGTCCAGGTATTGGGCACGCATCTCACGGTCCGAGACGACCCCGGTCAGCTGCAGCATCCGATCCGCCAACGTCGACTTACCGTGGTCGATGTGGGCGATAATCGAAAAGTTACGAATCAGGGACGGGTCGGTGGCGGCGGGCGCAATCGACTGTAACAGGGCATCACCAGGAATGGGCATGGACTTCCTTATCTCTCTCGCTAGACATTCCATTTTGTCATTTTTCCCCCGTTTGCCCAATCTTTAGCGGGCTGTAAGGGGCTGAGTCTCCCGCCACGAAGTTTACCGGAGGACTTTCGCGCACAAGTTTCGGCAATCGCCCTGGCTGTTGCCCGGTGCGGCGTTCCTCCGGTCAGGAATAATTTGGGCCTGCCGGACTATTGCGCAGAGACGCGGAATCTGTTACCTTGAAACATCTCTAATCTCGCCGCAGAGATTGTTCGCTGACCAGGACGCGTTAGCCACTTCTTAGCTGCAGGTCACCGGGGGTTCTCCGCGCCACGGGAACGCCGGTTTTATCACGACAGCCAGGATATATCCCGCATCTTCACCACTCGTTATCTATGTCGGGCGATGCACCCGCCATACTCAAAGTCTAGGGGGAATCCATGTCAAAGCTGTCTTCCAAACCATTTATCGCGATTTTATTAGTCCTTGCTTTGCCGTTTGTTTTGTCGGGGTGTTCCCAGCGCGATTCTGCTCCGAGTGATGCGGCAGCTCCCAAGTTGTCCATTTCCGACATTAAACAGGAAGTTCAAGAAAGTTGGATGCCTACCCAATTCCTGGCGCAGGCATCATTCCGTTCGGATAAGCACCTGGATTTGAAGCCTGTCAAGGAGGAGTCCTCTTATCGCCAGATTGCTTTTCGGTGTGCACAAGACTCGCCCTCCCCGGTTTCTATTTGGCTTCGGCACGACAGCGAATTACGTCGGCTAGCGGAAATCGGGGCCTGTGATTCAGGTGTGGGGCTCCAAACTGTGGGACTTCCGACCTCGCTGTTTCCTCAGGCAGAACAAGCACTGTTCATCGCGAACGATGACACCCGCATCGCCGCAGTTATTTTTGAAACCAATCAAGAAACGCCCTCGTGAACGTGTCCCGTATCGATGTGCAGACACCGAAAACCAGCACAAATCATCTAGGTGATGAGCGGCATCACGAACGTGGGACGTAGCCTGAATCCGTTAGCTCATCGTTCTCACAGCCGATTTGCGAATAAGGCGCAAAATGGCGTAGGATATTTCCTTGTGTGTCGCCAAAACCGGCGAAAATCAATACTTTTGAGGGAAGAACATTGGCAAATATTAAGTCTCAGATAAAGCGGATTCGCACCAACGAAAAGGCGCGCCAGCGCAACTTGGCCGTGCGCTCCGAGCTAAAGACACTGGTGCGCAAGACCCGCGAGGCTATCGAGGCCGGGGATAAGGCCGCAGCCGAGGCCAACTTGAAGGTGGCCACCCGTCACCTCGACGTGGCAGCTTCCAAGGGTGTCATCCACAAGAACCAGGCGGCTCAGCGCAAGTCCAAGCTGGCCACCCGCGTTGCTGCCATGCAGTAACCGGTTTCTCTAAGCTATTTGAAAACGTCCACCTCGGTGGGCGTTTTCCTTTTGCCCACTCCTAAAAGTCAGGGGATACTCGCTGCGTGTCCCGAACCCCCGCCACAAAAATGCTGCAAAGGCGTTAGTTCGCACCCAACACAGCGCGCAAACTAATCGGTTTAAGTCGCGTATATCATCTGGTCTAAACTGGATACGTTGATTGTCGGAAAGAAGAGGAATATGGCTGAAACTACCCCGGAAACCCCAGACACCCCGCAGTACCGCTACACGGCTGAGATGGCGGGGGACCTGGAAGCAAAATGGCAACGGATTTGGGACGAAACCGGCGCATTTAACGCGGATAACCCCAGTGGCTCCCTGGCCGGCGACCTGGCAAAACGTGAAAAATACTTCATCCTCGACATGTTCCCCTACCCCTCTGGCAAAGGTCTGCACGTGGGACACCCGCTGGGCTATATCGCCACCGACGTGGTGGCCCGTTACCAGCGCGCCCAGGGCAAGAACGTGCTCTACACCATGGGTTACGATGCGTTTGGCCTGCCCGCTGAACAATATGCCCTGCAAACCGGCCAGCATCCGGCCATCACCACGCATGACAATATCGCCAACATGAGCAAACAGCTGGCTCGCATTGGTTTGTCCCACGACCGGCGGCGCTCTTTCGCCACGACCGACCCGGACTATTTCAAGTGGACCCAGTGGATTTTCCTGCAAATTTTTAACTCCTGGTATGACCCGGAGGCTCCGCGCCGCGACGGCTCCGGAGAGGGCGCGGCCCGGCCGATTACCACCCTTGTGAAGCAGTACGAGGACGGCACCCGCCCCACCCCGGACGGGCGGGCTTGGGCCGAGCTTTCCGCGGTGGAACAGGCGGAACTCATTGACGCCGAGCGCCTGGCTTACGTGGCTTACGCGCCGGTGAACTGGGCGCCCGGCTTGGGCACGGTGCTGGCAGACGAAGAAGTCACCGCCGAGGGGCGTTCCGAACGCGGCAACTTCCCCGTGTTTAAGACGAAACTGCGCCAGTGGATGATGCGCATCACCCGGTATGCGGACCGGCTGGATGCGGACCTGGCCACGATTGATTGGCCCGACAAGGTCCGCACCATGCAGCACAACTGGATCGGCAAGTCTTTCGGCGCCACCGTAAACTTCCAGGTCGAGGCCGGTCAAGGGCCGCAACCGCAGACGTTGCAGGTCTTCACGACCCGGCCCGACACGCTGTTCGGCGCGACTTTCATGGTCATTTCCCCCGAGCACCCGCTGGTGGGCGCCGAGGATTGTGCGGACGCGGAATTGCAGGTGCCCGACGCTTGGCCGGAGGGGACTCGACCGGAGTGGACCGGTGGATACGCTACCCCGCGCGCAGCAGTGGCGGCCTACCGGGCGCAAGCCAGCGCAAAGAGCGACAGCGAACGGACTGCGGAAACCGACTTCACCGAAAAGACCGGCGTGTTTACCGGCATTTTCGGGACGAACCCGGTCAATAGTTCCCTGGTGCCGATTTTCGTGGCGGATTACGTTTTGATGGGGTACGGCACTGGCGCGATTATGGCTGTGCCCGCCCACGACGAGCGCGATCACGCCTTTGCTAAGAAGTTCAACCTGGACATTATCCAAACTATTTCCGGCCCGGACGGCCTAGATGTACAGACGGAACCCTGGACCGGCGACGGTGTCATCGAAAACTCCGCCAACAGTGAAATCAGCCTGAACGGCCTGGGCAAGGCCGAGGCCATCGCGAAAATCAGTGACTGGCTGGCCCAGACCGGGCGGGGCGAAAAGACCGTGACCTACCGTCTGCGTGACTGGCTGTTTTCCCGGCAACGCTACTGGGGCGAGCCTTTCCCCGTGGTTTACGGCTCTGACGGGCGGGTTCACGCCCTGCCGGAGGAGATGCTCCCCCTGGAGCTACCCGAAGTGTCGGACTTCCGGCCCCGGACTTTTGACCCCGACGACGCCCACTCCACCCCGGAGTCCCCGCTGGGCCGCGCTACGGACTGGATGACCGTCGAACTGGACCTGGGCGAAGGCAAGCAGACCTACACTCGTGACCAAAACACCATGCCGAACTGGGCGGGCTCGTGCTGGTACGAACTGCGCTACACCGACCCGGACAACCCCACGGCTTTTGCCAGCCCCGACAACGAAGCCTACTGGATGGGCCCGCGCCCCGAGGCAGGCAACCTCAGCGGCGGCACGGATTTGTACGTGGGCGGCGTGGAACACGCGGTGCTGCACCTGCTGTACGCGCGTTTTTGGCACAAGGTCCTCTACGACTTGGGATATGTGTCCAGTTCAGAGCCGTTCCATCGCCTGTTCAACCAGGGCATGATTGAGGCTTACGCCTACACGGATTCGCGCGGGCAATACGTTCCGGCTGACGAGGTGGCGGGCAGCGAAGAGGACGGCTTTACCTGGAAGGGCCAGCCCGTCAACCGCGAGTTCGGCAAGATGGGCAAGTCGCTAAAGAACATCGTCACCCCTGATCAGATGTGTGCGGATTACGGCGCGGACACGTTCCGGGTCTACGAGATGTCGATGGGACCGCTAGATATGTCCCGGCCGTGGGACACTCGCGCGGTGGTCGGCTCTCAGCGTTTCCTGCAGCGGCTGTGGCGCAATATCGTCGATGAAAACACCGGCGCGCTCACCGTGACCGATGACGCCCCGGATTTGGCGACCGCGAAAGTGCTGGCTCGCACCATTCACGATGTCACCGTAGAATATGACAATCTGCGCGTGAACACGGCTATCGCCAAGATGATTGTGTTGAACAATCACTTGACCGGGTTGCCCAGGGTGCCGCGCGAGGCCGCAGAAGCGCTGGTCGTGATGGTCGCCCCCATCGCTCCGCACATCGCGGAGGAACTGTGGGAACGTTTGGGTCACAAGGGTGGTATCGCCCGGGCCACGTTCCCGGTCGTTACCGATGAGTCGCTGTTGGCTGCCGAGGAGGTCACTTGCGTGGTCCAGGTGGCAGGCAAGGTGCGCGCGAAAGTTTCGGTGGACCCGGAGATTTCTGAGGCGGATTTGCAGGCGAAAGTCCTGGCGGAACCGGCCGTGGTGAAGTTGCTGGACGGGCGCGAACCGAAGCGGATTATCGTGCGCGCCCCGAAGCTCGTGTCCCTGGTTTTGTAGGATTTGTCAGTACAAAAAATTCGCTAGATTACGGGATTTCAACGGTTTCTGGCTTGCAAACTTAGGTATACCTAACTTAGGCTATACCCCATGAAGAGAATTAAAAACAAGCAAATTAGAGAAACCTTGACTGTAGCTGCGATTTTGTGCCTGGGAGCCTCTCTAGGTGCGTGCAGCGGGACACCCAGCGCCAGCTCGGATTCAGCCGCACCAGGCAAGCCCCTGGTCCTCACCACATTTACCGTGTTGCAGGACATGGCTCAAAACGTTGCCGGAGACCACCTGGAAGTTCGCTCTATCACCAAACCTGGGGCGGAAATCCACGATTATCAACCCACGCCCTCGGACTTAAAGTCGGCGCAGAAAGCGAAACTGATTTTAAATAACGGGCTGGATTTGGAACGCTGGTTCACGAAGTTTACCACCGACCTGGATGCCAAAAAGGTCAATGTTTCGCAGGGCGTGGAGCCTATTCCGATAACCGAAGGCGACTACAAGGGTAAGCCCAATCCCCACGCTTGGATGAGCCCGAAAAACGGCGCCCTCTACGTGAAAAATATGGCAAAAGCCTTCTGCGATTTAGATGCCCAGAACTGCTCCGAGTACCAGGAAAATGCCGAACAGTATGGCGCCAAGATTGAAAAAGTCGGCGAGGACATCACCTCCACTCTTTCTCATCTCGACGCGTCACAACGCACTTTGGTCAGCTGTGAGGGAGCTTTCTCGTATCTGACTCGGGACTATAACCTAAACGAGAAATTCCTGTGGGGCGTAAATGCAGAAGGAGCCCTCACTCCCTCTCGCGTAGCGGAAGTGGAAGACTACGTGAAGCGAAACCACGTTCCCGCAGTATTCTGCGAGTCCACCGTGGGAGACAAAATGCGACCCGTTGTGGAAGCTACGGGGGCGAAATTTGGTGGGGAATTGTATGTTGATTCCTTGTCAGACGCTGATGGAGACGTTCCGACCTATCTGGATCTGTTGCGCTATGACGCAGATCTGATTACCCAAGGGTTGACTCAGAAATGAGTGACACTCTCGACAACCGCATAGCGCCAGGCGGGTCTGAAACTGAGTCCAGCTCAAAATCAGCCCCACCTATATTAGAAGTCTCAGATTTGCATGTTCGTTACGGGGTTAATGTGGCACTGGAAGGTGCCAGTATAACCGTGCCGCGCGGTCAAATTTGTGGTCTGGTAGGGATGAACGGATCGGGGAAATCGACACTGTTCAAAGCCATCACAAACAGCGTTTCGTATCAAAAGGGCAGCATTAAAGTTGCCGGAATTGACGCGAACCAAGCCCGGAAACAGCGATTGATTGGTTATGTTGCGCAAAACGAGGAAATCGATTGGGACTTCCCGGTTAACGTAAACCAAGTCGTCATGATGGGGCGGTATGGATTTATGGGGCCGACCCGTCGTCCCAAATCTGCAGACGTGGCAGCAGTGCAAGCCGCGTTAGAAATGGTGGAATTGCAAGATTTGCAGCAGCGCCAAGTTGGGGCGTTGAGTGGCGGACAAAAGAAAAGGGTGTTTATCGCCCGCGCGATTGCCCAAGGGGCACCACTCCTGCTCCTCGATGAGCCGTTTGCCGGAGTAGACAAATACTCCGAAACCAATATCGTCGATTTGCTGCGCAAAATCTCAGCAAAAGGCACCACGGTGGTGGTTTCAACCCACGATTTGGCTTCTTTGGAAAAGCTCTGCGATGAGGTGGTTTTGTTATATCGCCGCGTGGTTTATCAAGGCAATCCTGCTGGAGCCTTGGACCCACAGAATCTCGCGAAAGCGTTTGGATTAAATCCCGCCGCGTCGGGAGGTAGACAGTGAATTTTTATGAAATCTTAATCGAAATGTGGACGCAGCAGTTTATGCTTCGCGGCATTATTGTCACCGGAGTCGCGGCGGCGGTTTGCGCCGTGTTGTCCTGCTGGCTGGTCCTAATTGGCTGGTCACTGTTAGGTGACGCCCTGTCGCACGCAATTCTTCCCGGGATTGTCGTGTCCTACCTGTTGGGAACGCCTTTTGCAATAGGTGCCCTCGTGGCAGCTTTGCTGGTGGTGGGATTGATTGGCGCAGTGCGGGGGCGCGGACGGGTCAAGGAAGACACAGCTATTGGGGTGGTATTCACAACTATGTTTGCCTCCGGTCTGGTCTTAATCAGCCTGTTCCCCAGTCATATCGATTTGCACCATATTTTGTTTGGCGACATGCTCGGTATCACCAGAGCCGATATGTGGCAGGTCTTGATATTGAGTCCACTCGCTCTGGTGCTGTTGTTATACAAAAAGCGGGATTTGGTGCTGTATGCCTTCGACAAGACTCATGCCCACACTATCGGCATCTCTACAACCTGGTTGGCGACTTTGTTGCTGGTAGCTCTCTCTTTGACAGTCGTGGTGGCGATGCAGGCAGTGGGCGCAATCCTCATCGTGGCACTGGTGATTACCCCTGGCGCAACCGCCCGGCTGCTCACAAACCGGTTCAACGCTATGCTATGGATAGCTCCTTTGCTTTCCGTATCCTGCGTCGTGCTGGGAGCCTATATTTCCTACTGGTTCGATACAGCGTCAGGAGCCACAGTCGTGCTGCTTGAGGGAGTATTGTTCCTAATCGTTTGGCTGGTGGATTTGCTTCGGCAACAGCGGTTACAGCGCTATCATGGCGCGCAGACTGCCGCCCCCAGCCCTGACCCGGAACCGCAACAGGTTGCTTCTTGAGACAACCCCCTACGGCAAAGTGAGGTAACGCAATACTGCCTTGGCGCTGCCCTTGTTGAGGTCGCCTGTTTGCGCCAACTGGCCCAATCCAGACCCGAAAACAAACATATCACCACTGGTGGCAGCATCTTTCAAGGGTGGGGCAACGCCTTCCCACAGGAACTTGCCGTCAACGATTCCGTAGCTCAACAGCCCGCCGTTACCTTCGGTGAACACGGCTTTTGTCCCGTCAGAGGCCAGCGGAGCCCCCGGAGCTTTCAGATTGATGGTGACGCCCTCCCCGGTAGTCCAGGTTTTGGCCGCACAACCGGGCCAAGACGCACAAGTTTCCCCGGTCGCACCCAGGAAATACGTCCGGTCGGGCATGAGGACGGGAACTTTCCCGGATTTCAAGGCGACCAGAGCACTGTCAGTATCCAGCCTCAGCCCGGCGCGCAGTTGGTCGTGCAGGGCTTGAGCGGCTACAGAGGGGCACTGGCCCTCCCCCACTACACCACCGTCAGAACCATGAATTTGCCAATGCACCTCAGCGGCGCTTTGCGGGTCAGCGGAAGCGAAAAAACCGGCTTCCAACATAGAAATCTGGGGGGCAGACCCCAGTTTCGAGGTGTCGAGAGAACCGATTTTCATGTTGATAATTTGGGAATAACTCCAGGTATTTTGCCGGTTAGACCCGTCTTGATTGGAAGTAGTCACCCCCAGCAAAGTCACCGACCCCCGAGTTTGCACCGATAGGGGCTGGGCAGCCTGGGCGTTTGGCACCATGAGCGGGAACTTGCCTTTCCACGCAAAGTCCGGCGTGACGTACACCGCCTGTACTCCTGCCGAATTTCCTTCCGCAACCGCGATAGGAACCACCAGGAACTGGTCAAAAATGGCTCCCAAAACGTGCTCGCCAGTCGCTAAATCCCAAATACCCTGCGGCAAGTCCCCCACCACAACATTGCCGCTGGAATCGATACGCACCACCTTTTTCGCGGCATCCGATTCGCAGGTAATCGAGCTCTGCCACAGCTGTTTCAGGCAATAGTCCAGGGGTAGGTCATCGTAGGTTTTCGACCATTTCGCGGTGCCAGTCGTTTCGTCAATCAGCGCAATAGCCTGAGTTTGAGCCTTGCCATCAGTGCCTTTGACCAGCACAAGCTGTTCGTTTTCAGCCAATTTAGCGGTCACGCCGGTAGCGGCGTCCTGGGCTGCCAGAGAATCTTGGGAATCGGCGTAATCCCACACCTGCACCGTGCGCGGATCCTTCATCTTCGCGGGCATTGCCAGGGTCCAGGCTTCTTTCAACGGGGCGACCGTGGTGATTTTCTTCACTTCCGCGTTGCTGCGAATCCGGGCGGTATCACCAACCCACTGTGTCGTGGCAGTCACCAACACCACCACCGCCAGGGCCAGAATGACCGCGCCAATGATGCGTTCGACCAAACGAGGCTGGCGCGCCGCGGCCGCAGAATCGCTTAAATCCGGTTTCTGTTTTTTCACTGCTTCAGTTTATCCCGGCTATAGCAACGAAAAACTGCCTTTCGAGAAGTTTTCCACAGGGGAGGGCAATTCCGGGTTTTCCACAGGTAAAACATTTTCGACTTTCCGCGCCGGTGGGTCGCGATTAGTTTCACAAGTAGGGGGCGGACAGTTCCCGGCACAATAGAGGAGGCAGCCAGGATGCTAAATAAGTTTGGACAAACGGACCGCGACCGGCTCACTGCCAGTGTTTTTGAGCGGGCCAGAGCCGCGGGCGTGGGCTATCTGGACGATGCCGAGCCGGATTACCGAACCGAGCGCCATCCTGCGCCGCCCCCCGATTTTGGCGCGGAGGGGAACCCGCCGACTCGCGGTAACCTGGCTGGGCGGGCTGAGGACCTGGTTCAGGGCTTTGAAAGTAGTCTCCAGGTCAGGCCCATCGCCGAGCGCGAGCAGCGGTTACGCCTGGCGCCCAGCCCGCGGGTAGCGACTTTAATTGCGGCGTTCATGCTGGTAAGCGGGCTTTTGGTGGTGGGTTGGCAGGTGTTTGCCGCCCCGCCCACACCACCTCCCGACGGGGTGCTGTCCGGGGACGCCACGGGAAAAACGGATTCCAAAACGGGCAGCTCTGCGGACCCGGGTGCCGCGCTGGCTGCGGCTGAGGGGAAGTCCGGAAATACCGCGACGGGAAAGGACGGTGCTTCGCCCTCGCCGGGTGCCGCCCCGCACCTGTATCTTCCTGGCAATAACGGTGCCGAAGTGGTAGTTCACGTGGCCGGAGCGGTGAGCCACCCCGGAGTGGTTCACCTGGCGGACCCGTCTCGCGTGGCCGACGCTTTGGAGGCGGCGGGCGGAGCCTTGCCCGAGGCGGATTTGAGTACCCTGAACCTAGCCCGTCCTCTCACGGACGGAGAAATGATTTATGTGGCTCGACCCGGGGAAACTCCCCCGCCGAGCGCGGGCGGAAACACGGGCAGCGCAGCGGGCTTGGGCACAAAGTCAGCGGGAACTGATGGCGAAAAAGTGAACCTGAACACCGCGGACTTGGGCACTTTGCAGACTCTTTCCGGCATCGGCCCGGCTCTGGCCCAACGCATTGTGGATTACCGCGAGTCCAACGGACGTTTCGCTTCGGTGGATCAGCTCGACGAAGTCAGCGGGATTGGTCCGGCGCTGATGGCGCGGCTGCGCGACCACGTGTGCGTGTGAGGAATCGTGATGACTGTGCAGGGCGAAACAGCGTTCATTGTCCGGCGGCTGCGCACCGACCGGGACTATCGCCCCGCCCCGCTGGATTTGCGCTTGGCGATTCCGGCGGTGAGCCTGTGGGTAGCGCTGTTGGTGGCGGGAAACCGCGGGGAGCGTGTCGCGCTGGTGGTGAGCGTTGGATTCGCCCTGGTAGCGGGCGTAGCGGCGGGTGCGTTGGGGTGGTTGCACCGGTCACAAGCCCGTGGGGGCAGGCGTGGCACGCTCACGCCCATCCGCGTGGGGAAACGCGACGTTGAAATGCCTGGTTGCACGGTAAATCGCTACCCGGAAGCGCCCACTCGCGTGGGGAAACGCGCCACGGAAACACCCGCCCGCCGGCGCCACCGCCTGTTTCCGCGCGGCTCCGGGCTGGCCACGCTGCTGATTACCGCCCTGGTCATTGCCATCGTTTTTGGGACGCTGGCGCTGCGTCTGGAACTCGGTTCGCGCGATGCTCTGGCCGTGATTGGCACTCACCCGACCGCCCGTTTTGACGTGAAAGCCCAGGTCGTCTCGACTCCGAAACTGAGTTGGAGGGACAGTTACCGCGTTGACCTCAAAGTGATCCGCCTGACTTGGCACGGCTCAACCTACCCCACCCACGCCCTGCTGCAGGTCAAAGGGGCTGGCTGGGAGGGTATCCCCCTCGGTTCGTGGGTACGTCTGCGCACCGGCCTGGCCAGTCGGGACCTTTCCACCCAATACCTGGGCTATGCGAAGTCTCCGACCGGTCCTGAAATTATCGGACCTCCGACCGGGCGTTTTGTGTTTGTCAATGCGGTGCGCCAGCGCCTGCGCGAGGCCACGGCGGAGCTTTCGGAATCAACGGCGGGAATGATTATGGCGATGAGCCTGGGGCTGACTGCCGTCCAAGACCCCCTGGACCGCGAATCTATGCAGGTAGCAGGCTTATCACACCTGACTGCCGTGTCTGGAATGCATCTCAGCGTGGTGCTGGCCGTGGCGCTGGGGCTGACCGCTCGGAAACGCCGCGGGGTGCAAGTCGTAGTGGCAGCGGGGATTATGGTGATTTTCCTGGCCATGCTGGAGGGCTCCGCCTCCGTCACCCGCGCGGCGGCAATGGGGGCGTTGACGCTGGTGGGGCTGGGGATAGCCCGTCCGTCCCGCTCGCTGTCCTCCCTGTCCGCGGCCATCATCGGAATGCTGTTGGTGCAGCCGTTCCAAGCGACTTCCTGGGGCTTTGCCCTGTCCGTAGTGGCGACCGGCGCCATCGTGACCGGCGGGCCTTACTTGGCGGCCTGGTGCGCACGGTTCTTGCCGCGCCTGATTGCTCTGCCGCTTGCTGTTTCCCTCAGTGCGCAGCTGGCTTGTGCGCCACTAATGCTGGTCATGCGCGGGAAGTTGCAGGTTTATTCCCTGCCGGCGAACCTGTTGACCGGAGGGGTTTCATCCATAGTGACCGTGGGCGGTTTAGGGCTGGTCGCACTAGCAGCCTTGGCGGGGCTCCCGGCCGCGTCATTTGCCGTTATTGCGGTGCCGGTGCGGTTATTGGAACAGGGCGCGACACACGTCACCGGGTGGGCTGCCGCGTGGATTGCCGGCGTGGCCAGGTTCTTTGCCAGTCGACCGGGAGCGGAAGTCGACTGGTTGGAAAACCCCGCGGCGGGCGTGACCGGGCTGTTGATTGTTGCGCTCAGTTTCGCGTGGGTGGCGTCCCAACTGGCTCGCGCACGCCGCTGGCGTATCGGCACACCGCCAAGACCATGGCTTCCAGGGCGTATTCGGGATCCCGCGAAGCCCCTTTTACCGCTTCGTCCGCGCGGGCAACCGCCAGGATGGCTAAGCCCAGCCGCTCATCGTCCCAGCGCGGCGCAACGGCGCGGATTCCCTGGGCAATGCGCCCGAACAGGGGCTTAGGCGGGTCCACCAGGTCCATCTGCGCTACCGCGGGAGGCAACTGGGTGGAAAACGAGGTCAAAATCTGGCGGAGTTTCGTAGCCATCGCCGAAACAATCAACACCGGTGCCACTCCGGTGGCCAAAGCGTGGCGCAACAGGCGCAACGCTTCGCCAACATTGCCGGTCACGGCCGCATCGGCGACATTAAACCCAGTGGCCTCCACCCGCCCTTGCAGGTACTGATCAACCTCAGCCAGGCTCAACGGCTGAGCGGGATCCCCTACCGTTTGCAACAGCTGGGTCGTCACAGAGAGCAATTCCTCGAATTCGTCTCCCAGCGCCGCCACCAGTGCCGCTACTGCGTCCTGGCTGATGGGGCGCCCCAACCGGCCAGCCTCAGCCTGGAGGAACTTTGCTTTATCTTCCGGCCAGCGCAGCTCATCGCAGGCATAGACTTTCGCGGCTCCCTTTTTGCATAGGTCAAGAACCTTTTTCCCGCGGTTTCCTCCCGTGTGCCACAGCACCAGATAGGCGTCCGACGCAGGGCTGGTCAGGTAGGTTTCTAAATCCTGGAGCAACTCGTCGTTGGCCTGTTCCAGTCCGGTAACGATGATCAGCGGCATTCCCCCGAAAAGGGAGGGGGAAGTCAGTTGGCTCAGGCGGGATGATTCATAAGTCCGGGCGTTGACCTCGGTGATTTCCGGGGGTTCCATCGCCCCGGCCTTTTCGGCGCTGTCCAGGGCCGCAGCGCGCAGGCTGGCTATGGCGCGCTGGGCGAAAACCCGTTGTTTGCCCAGCAGCAGCACCACCGGAGCCAGCTCCGCGCGCGACCACGGCTCGAAACCAGCCCGGGAGCCTCTCTGAGCATTCTTCTTTGTTGCCACGCTTTAACTCTACATGCCCCCCGGGAGACAAAAATTCCCCTACTATAAAAGCGGAGCGACACCGGGAGGGCTATCCGCCCCCACCTGATGCGCTCGCTGAACACAAAAACCGCCCGACCGGACTTCTGCGAACGAAAGGAACACCTCATGGCCAGCGTATTTACGAAAATTATCAACGGCGAAATCCCCGGAAACTTTGTCTGGCAAGATGAGCAGTGCGTCGTTTTCGCCACCATCGAACCGCGCAGTGACGGTCATATGCTGGTGGTACCGCGTGAGGAAGTCGACAACTATCTGGACGCCGACCCGGCTTTGATTGCGCACCTGTCCCAGGTGGCTCAGATTATTGGACAAGCCGGGCGCGATGCGTTCAACGTGTCGCGCGCCTTGATTGTCGTCGCCGGTTTCGATGTCCCCCACCTGCATATTCATGTCATTCCGACCGATTCCATGCGGGTGCTGCATCCCGATGCTAAAGCGGCGGGCTCTGCGGACTCTATCAAAGCCAGCTGCGACAAACTGCGCGGCGCCCTGATTGAACTGGGCTTTGGCGCGAATGTCCCGGAATCTTTGGAATCCCTGGGATAGTCGGGCCGCGCGAGATAGCGGACTGGCAGCGACGCGCCAAATCTGTGCGAGCTAAACCCCGGGATGTAGTCACATTCAATTTGTCAATCCCCGCCCGGAGCGTTAGCATAGTCTACTACGCAAAAAGCGCCAAGCGCCATTAGCTCAATTGGTAGAGCAACTGACCCTTAATCAGTGGGTTCAGGGTTCGAGTCCCTGGTGACGCACCACTTAAATCTTTACAATTTCAACGAATTTTCCCAGTAGCGCTATTTTTACCCATCTCTCAAATGATCATTTCGTGGCACAGTTGTAGCACGTTCAGCAGCGCGTTCGCGGCGAACTTCCTTGACCATGTCCACGACCTCTTGCTCGGTCTTTACACCAAGCCGGTCAGCCACCCCGGCAAAGTCCGCTTGCGCCCGAATAAGAGCCTGAACTGAAACGTTGACCATAACCACGCGCTGGCCATCGTCGAGGAACAAGACTTTATCACCGTCTTTGACCCCAAGTTTGCGCCGCACCGAAACCGGTATGGTGATTTACCCCTTCGAGGTTATCTTTGCCAGTTCCACAGTTCATCTCTTCCTTCTACATCGAAATGCACGATATTCCTTAGATTCCTTACATACCGTACATTCATTCGGCTGTCGCCGGGCCGTTGTGGGACATAAGAAATGTAAGTTGGTAAACGCGAAAGCATTTGCTGTCGAGCATATGGACGGTCGCCGCGGATAGGCGGATTAGCGGACTGGCGGCAACGCGCCAAATCTGTGCGAGCTACACCCAGGGTTGGGGCACATTCAATTTGTGAATCCCCGCCCAGAGCGTTAGCATAGTTAACCGCGCCAAAAACGCAAAGCGCCATTAGCTCAATTGGCAGAGCAACTGACTCTTAATCAGTGGGTTCAGGGTTCGAGTCCCTGATGGCGTACCACTCAAAACGTTGCAATTTCAACAAAATCTCCCATTTGTGCCCTATTTTTACCACGCCAAACAGTGGGTTATTAATAGGGCCAGTTCTACCCAACAAACTGTCGTGGGTTCTACATGAGGTAAGCAGACGGGTTTGCCGATTACCAGCGGAGATGAATCCGGGCTATTGCCTGGTAGTCGAGGGACATGGTAAATTTAAATTGGTGGATGTGAGAGCATCTGCTGCCAAGTTTGTGGACGAACCGTTCACTGAGCCGGGAGGTGAAAGTCCCGGCTCAAACTGTATCTTTTTCGATTACCGTGCGAGAACTAAGTATCTTTGCTGACGAATCCGGCACCGAGGCCGACACTAGTGGCTATTACCTGTTAACTTTGGTTCTGCATGACCAATCCGAGGATGTGACCGGGCCAATATCTGATTATGAATCGGCTTTGAGGATTCGCGGTCTCACTGACATTCCCATGCACTCATCGCCTTTACTACGCGGTAACGAAGATTACGAGAATCTAGACGTGGCGTTGCGTTTGAAATACCTATTTGCCTTTAATGCGTTTGCCCTGCGGCTCCCGATTCATTACCGGTCTTTCGTGTTTGAGCGAAAGACAGCGCCTGGACTGGAGGCTCTGCAAACGGTTTTGCCTGAGGCATTACGTAGTTTCGTACGGTCGAAGCTTGAGTGGCTGCTAGGTTTTGACCAGGTAAAGATTTACTACGACGGCGGTCAACCGACCGTTGAAATGGCCTTACGAGAGGTGTTTACTCAAGCTTTAGCGCAACAGGTTTCCGTGTTTAAGCCGGGCGGGTTTCGTGAATACCGTTTAGCGCAGGTCGCGGATTACTTCTGCACCATAGAGTTTACACGTTTGAAATTCCAGACCAAATCAGCAACGCACACGGACCTACTTTTCTTCCAGAGTAAGCGCGATTTCCAAAGGAAATACCTTAACCGGGTGAGAAAAAAGTGGATTGGCTGAGATGCTCGGTACCGCACCAACAGCAGCACCCAGCGACGGGATTCCCTTAAATCTCAAACCATAGTGTTCTTGGAACATCTGACAACTCTCGGAAAGCACGGCGGGCGCAGGATGGAAGTCCCGCGCCCGCCGCCAAGCCTCAAAAATCAGTCGATTTTGGCGACCTGGTTGAAGTTCAACTCCACCGGAGTCTCGCGCTCGAAGATAGTGACCAACACGGTCAGCTTCTGAGTTTCGGCATTGACCTCGGCAATCGTCGCGGAAAGCGTCTCGAACGGACCGGAGGTAATAGTCACCGACTGACCCACCTCGAAATCCGTCGCCACCGGAGCAGTCCGCTGCGTCGCTTGTGAAATCTCAACCTGACCGTCTTCCACCGCCACTTTCGCGGCCTCCTTGGCGGTCGGGGCCAGCATATTGACCACTTCTGCCAACGTCAGCGGCACGGGATCCTGCTGGTTGCCCACAAAACCAGTCACGGCCGGGGTGTCCTTAACCAGACGCCACGAGTTCTCATCCATGTCCATGCGCACCAAAACATACCCAGGAATGCGCGGACGCTGCACGACCTTGCGGCTCTTGGCCTTGACTTCGACATGTTCTTCCATCGGAATCTCGACCTGGTAGACATAATCTTCCATGCCGGGATTATTCGCCACGCGCTGTTCAATGTTCTGTTTCACACGTTTTTCGTAGGAGGAGTACGTGTGTACCACGTACCACCGGCCTGGCAAAGCGCGCAGCTCGACTTCAAGGGCCTGCTTCGGGTCGAGTTCCTCAGTCTCGGTTTCCGCAGCATCCGCGGTGTCCTCGATGATTTCACCAGTTGCGGGGTCCACGTTCGCGGGGACTTCCTCTAGGTCCGGTTCAGCCGTAGAAGCGTCCTCGGCAGGCTGGGCGGCCTCGGCGGCCTGGTTAGGCTCCGGCTGGGCTTCCTCAGCCACAGCAGCGTTTTCTTGCAATTCGTTCTCGTCTGACATTACTGATATTCCTCGTGGGGCAATGATGTTGAAAAGACAAACAGGTCTAGCTAAAGATAAGGTCGGTCAGGGCTCCGAAACCCAAATCCATCAACCCGACCGCGGCCATGATGATAACAACGAAAACAATCACGACCAAGAAGTAGCGCCACAGTTCTTCTCTGGTGGGATAGACGACTTTTTTCATCTCATCCACGACTTGGCGGAAAAACTGCGCGATACGCGCGAAAAAGCCAAGGTCTTGATCAGCGCTAGGGGTAGCTTCGGCTTTTTTCGCCGGCTGAATGGCACCTTCGGTTTCTGCCATTATTTGTTCCTCCTGTAGGCAATTTCTTTCCCCGCCGCGGGCACACTTCACCCTAAACAAATTAACGGGGGGATGTGTCAAATCATAGTAGAAAACTGTACCTAAAGCCAATCGTGAGGGGCCGGTACACGGCCGGTACACGGCTCGTGGGCGGCTGACCCGAGGCCCGGCCCGGCGGCGTCTAACGCGCCAAGACCGTCACCGCGGCGGGTTCAGCCGGAGCAGGAGGCGGGGACTTCAGCTCTGTCGCCTCATTTCCCATAACTTTCACCAGTTCCTCATGGTAGCGCTGGACGGTAGCGGCATCGAGACGCGAGCCGGGCGGGGTGGCTCCGCCATCGAAATCGTGGACGGGAACCGCGTGGAATCGGCTACGGTCCAGCACGACCGGTACCCACGCCGCTTGGCTGAGAGTGACCTGCGGGTTTTTCTCCGGCCCGGAGATGTCAAAACTCAGCCACGCAATCGACTCAATCTGAGTGCCGATTCCCATATCGGGGGTTTGGCTGGTCAGCAGGTTTCCGGTGCCGAAATAGGTCCACATTCCGGCGCCGTGCACTCCCCCGGGCGTGAGAGTAATCCGCTGGGGAACGTGAGCGTGGTGGCCGACATAGGCGTCCACGACCCCGGATTGCGCCAGAGCCTGTGCCCATTGCCGCTGTTGGGGCTGGGGTTCATAGACGTATTCGCTGCCGCCGTGGGGACTGACAATCACGATGTCCGCCCCGGCCTGACGGGCTTGCCGAGCATACTCGATGATTTGCTCGACATCGTTGATTTCCACCAGGTAAGGGTGACGGTCCACTTCCGGCACGGATTCAAAATTCAGCCCGTACGTAAAAGACAAGTGCGCCACGTGTACGGTGCGTCCGCCCTTGTGAATTTCATACATTTGCCAAGGGGTTTGCTCGGCATTCGCGCGGGTCCCGGCCGTCCCCAGCCCGGCGTTTTGCAGCACTTCCAAAGTGTGGGTGATACCCGCGGTTCCTTGGTCCCAACTGTGGTTCGACGCCGTGGAACAGCCGTCATAACCGACCTGGACCAGGCCGTTCGCCCAGCCCATCGGGGCGTTGAAAATCGGGTAGCCGTGGGGGGCTTGTCCGGGTTTTCCGTAGGGAATTTCTTGATGGCACAAGGCCAGGTCGGCGCGTTCCAGGTAGGGTTTCACCTCTGCCAGCAGTTTCTCTAGGTGATACTGTCCGTCCGCCTCTCGAGACGCGGCCGTGACCCAGCCGTGGCTCAAAATGTCCCCGGTCATCGCCACAGTTAGGGTGGTTGGGGCGAGAGGCTCAGCAGTGCGGGGTACGGTTGAGGTCACTGGAGCCGGTGTGTGGTGTTGGTTCACGGATCCGATACCCGCCGCGACCGCAACCAGCGCGACGATTCCCGCCAGGAACATCAGCAGGAACAGGGCGGTACTGGGTCGGCTTCGGTACACAGACACTCCCGGAAACATTGGAAACTGTATGAGCCAAGTGGCAGGGAAGACAGGACTCGAACCTGCAACCTACGGTTTTGGAGACCGTTGCGCTACCAATTGCGCCACTTCCCTAGTTTTGCGCACGCCCCGCCGGGCGGAAACGAAAAACGCAGCGTCCTCAATGATAAGGCAAATCCGCCATAACTTTCAAGCGCGCTAATACCGAGCCGAATCAAAACATTTCACCGGGGGCAACGCCCCAACGCGCCACCCCCGGTGAAATCCAAAATCTACTTCACTTTTGCCAGCAAATCCTGCACCCGGCTAACTCCTTCGACCAGGTCAGCATCGGAAAGAGCGTAGGACATGCGGATAAAGCCGCTGGGACCGAAGGCTTCGCCGGGAACCACCGCGACTTCGGCCTTATCCAAAATCATGGCCGCCAGCTGGGAGGAGGACTCGATGCGCTCCCCGTCCAAGCTACGCCCAAACAACCCTGTGACGTCGGGATACACATAGAACGCGCCGCGTGGCACCGGTACCTGCAAACCGTCAATCTCACGCAACATCCGCACGATGGTCTGACGGCGCTGGTCAAAGGCTTGACGCATCTGTTCCACCGCGTCCAAGGGCCCGTTCAACGCCGCGATGGCAGCCCGCTGGGCAATGTTGCACACGTTGGAAGTCAGGTGGGACTGGAAGTTCGTGGCGGCCTTGATGACGTCAGTCGGTCCGTTCATCCAGCCCAAACGCCACCCGGTCATGGCGTAGGACTTCGCCACGCCGTTGACAATGACGCAAGTATCCGCCAGTTCCGGAACCAGCTTCAAAATGTGGGCAGGCTTAGCATCGTCGTAAAGCAGGTGTTCATAGATTTCATCACTGATGACCCACACGCCCTTTTCCACAGCCCACTGGCCGATGGCGGTCAGTTCCTCGGGGGTGTAGACCGTGCCGGTCGGGTTGGACGGCGAACACATCAGCAGGACTTTGGTTCGCTCGCTGCGTTTCGCCTCCAAGTCCTCCGGGGTGACTTTGTAGTCCCGGTCAGCACCGGCGAAAACTTCCACCGGAACGCCGCCAGCCAGGCGAATCGCCTCGGGGTAAGTGGTCCAATAGGGCGCGGGCAGCAGCACTTCGTCGCCGGGGTCGACGGTGGCGGCAAAAGCCTGGAACACGGATTGTTTCCCGCCGTTGGTGACGATGACGTTGTTCGGGTCGATTTCGTAGCCGGAGTCGCGCAAGGTCTTGGCGGCGATGGCTTCGCGGGTGACCAGCATCCCTTTGCCTTGGGTGTAGTGGTGGTTCGCGGGGTCTTTACAGGCCGCCACGGCGGCTTCCACTATGTAATCGGGGGTCGGGAAATCCGGTTCACCAGCGCCGAAGCCGATGACCGGCTTTCCGGCAGCTTTCAGTTCTTTCGCTTTACTATCGACAGCGAGGGTCGCGGACGGGGCAATGGCGGCAAGGCGCGCAGAAACACGATTTTTACTCATGCCCCCATTCTTGCACTTTTCGCCAGGGCAGCGCACCGTTTTCGTGGGGCCCAGCCTAGGTGGGCCACAGGACAGCCGCGACCGCGAAAAAACCTATTCCCCCAGTTCAGGGCCGGCATCGAGATCCCGTTTCACCGCGCGGGTCGTCCTGACGTAATAGAACACAGCCGCCGCCACCATCACGATGCTGACCACGATGGAGGGATAGTCCCGGTGCGCCGTGAGAGCAATGACTATCAGCGTCGCCGCCGCCACTACCGTGAATCCCAACACGACCCGCGCCAAGAAGACGACACGGTTGTATTCTTCACGGCTGGTAGAGGGCCGCCCCGGCAGGCTATCCGCGCCATGCTCGGGACACTCTCCGGTCACCGGCTGATCATCAGGCAGCCCGCTGGTGCCCGCCAAAGGTTCGTTCATGGCTTCAGCCTATCAAAGCCAGCCTAGGTAAACAGGACGAAAACCCGCTCCCCCTGCGCGCAGTTTCCACAAGTTATCCACAGGTGTTGGGGACAGTTTTGCAGAGTTTACTGGGGAAATCGCACATCGGTTTGTATTAACAAACCCGTCGCCGCCGTCAGGGTTCTGAACTGGGTATTTGCAGCAATTCACCTGATATTACGCCATTTTTTCACCCCTTTATTAACCTGGAGTTTACCTGCACTTTTCCGCCGGAAACTCCTTCATCCACATTTTTTCCACAGGCCATGTGTATAACTCGTTCGCACTAGGCGGCAGCCCGGCGCAGAGTCGTTTGCCGCATCCGGCTCAACGCCCCGGCGACATCGCCCAAGTCTGGTTCAAACAAGTCCGCATAGACATCAAGGGTCAGCGAAGCCGAGGAATGCCCCAGCATGCGCTGCACCGCCTTCACGTTAGCGCCCGCCGACACCGCCAAAGTGGCGGCGGTGTGGCGCAGGTCGTGTATGTGCAGTCCGGCCTGTCCGACCGCGAGCGCCGCCATGTCGAAGTGTAAGCGCAGATTGGAGGCCCGCAGGGGGGTGCCGTGTTTCGTGGCGAACAGGAAATCGTCGCCTCCGCACGCCGCCCGGGTCAATACCCGCAAGTCGCGGCGCAAGAAATCCGGTATCGGCACGACCCGGGTGCGCCCGTTCTTGGGAGTACCGAATACTTGCCGCCCCGACACCTCCGACACCGCCCGTTCAATCCGAATCACGCGGCGTTCCAAGTCGACCGCAGCGGGGGTCAACGCCAGGGCTTCCCCGATGCGTAAACCGGTGTACCCCAGCAAACGCACCAAAATTTCCAGTTGGTTGCCGCTCGGCGCAGGGGTTTGCCCACCGCGCGCCCGAGCCAGCGAGGCCACCCCCGTGTCTATCGACCCCGCCCGGGACTTGCGCCGAGTCAGGTACCCGCCGCGACCTTTCTTGCGCAAAAACACCACATTCTGTCCCAAACCGCCGGGCAAAATAACCCCCGAGGGTTCGCGGGTCAATCGCCACCACCCAATCTCTAAAGCCAGGGATTCCAGCTGCAGCACAGTCAAGTAGCGGTGGCGTCCGGTGCGGCACACAGTCGGCAGCGGCACCCCGGCCGCCACGTTGCTTTCGATGGCCCCCAACCGGTTGGCCAACGCCAGTACCTGCCCCACGATTTGATAGGCCTGACGCACCCCGGTGGGGCTGACGCCTTGTTCCGCGAGCTTCGCGACCCAGGAGACGACCTGCAGATAGCTGACCTGTTTCGGAGCCTGACCCCCAAATTCCAGGTTGACCGTGTTTAGCATCGAACGGTAGCAGGCCCGGGTGGTCGGCTTGAGGTCGACCCGGCTTTCCAGCCAAATCCGGCCAAAATCGGCAAAAGTCCGCGGTTCGAAGTCAACGCGGGGGTCGGTGGTTGTCAGTTTTTCCATTGTTTTCCCTTTCAGTTAGGCAAATTCCCGAGGTCTCGGGGCTGGCGGGAGCCAGCACAATGGGAAACGGTAGAATGTGAGGTCACTGAGGAGGAAAAACTTGGCAAAAATTTTAGTGGGATTATCCGGAGGGGTGGATTCGGCCGTGGCGACCGCGCGCTTGCAAGCGGCCGGTCACAAAGTTTCCGGCTTCTTTATGCAGCTGGAGTCCCCCTCCCGCCCGTGGTCGCGTCCTGTCACCTCCGCCGAGCCGGTCGATGCCCTGGCTGATGCGCACCGGGTCGCGGATTTTCTGGGGGTCGAGTTGCAGGTGTGGGACTTGGCCGAGCGGTTCAACCGGGTCGTGATGGATTCGTTTGTGCAGGCTTACCGAGAGGGGCTGACCCCGAATCCGTGTGTGCATTGCAACCGTTTCATTAAGTTTGGTTACGTCATCGAACGCGCCCTGCGAGAAGGTTTCGATTATGTCGCGACCGGCCACTACGCCCGACTGTGGCGGCCCGGCCAGGCAGGGTTGATTCCGGCGGAAGTTCCCCAGACCGGTGCGGACGGCGCGTTCCCGGACTTCGCCCTGCTACGCGGGTCGGCGATGGGCAAGGACCAAAGTTACGTTTTGGCAGGGGCACGAGCCGCAGCGTTGGCACGAGCCGTGTTCCCGCTTGGAGACGTGACGGACAAGGCCGCCACCCGCGCTGAAGCTGAGGCACTGGGGATTCCGGTGGCGGGCAAGCGGGATTCTTTCGACATTTGTTTCCTCCCGGACGGGGATACGCGCGGCTTTTTGCGCGGCTGTATCGGGGCGGCGCCGGGTCCCATTGTGGACGAGGACGGAGCGGTGGTGGGCTCGCATGACGGCGCTTTCCAATACACGGTCGGGCAGCGCCGCGGCCTGCATATTCCCCGGCCTCACGCGGACGGCGCTCCCCGCTACGTACAGGGTACGGATCCGGAAACGAACACGGTGTTTGTGGCTCCCCGCCAGGCGCTGACGGTCACGGAAATTCACGCCGGGCCGGCGGTGAACTGGCTGATAGACCCCACCAAGCTAGGGCTCAGCGCAGCTGGTGAGGGCGAGTTGGATCCGGCCGGGTTGACTATCCAGTTCCGTGCCCACGGCAAACCCGTCACCCCGCAGGGCGTGTATCTGGAAACCGGGGATGGCGGAATCGAACTGCGGGTGGCGCTACAGCCCGCCGATGAGGTTACCGGAGTAGCGCCAGGTCAATCCCTGGTGCTTTACCAGGACAGTCCCCGGGGAGACCGAGTCATCGCCCAGGCAACCATCACCGCTACCGACAGCGGACCACACTTGTGACCCCGGAACTCATTTACGAAAAACGTCAGTGACTGAAATCGGGCGACGGCAGAGAACTCGCGACCGGAAAAAGCCAGAATTACCCGCCACAAGTTAGGCGAAGCTCACAAAGCCCGGCACGCGGGACGTTTTCCCGGTAATGTCGAACCTATGACTGTCGAGAAGAAGGGGATGACACCGACATTTGCTCCCACTGACGTGGTCGCGGAGGAACCGAAACTCGACCCACATCACTTGGGACCCACTATTACAGAATCCGGAGTCGCCTTTTCCGTTTATTCTCACCAAGCCACGGCGGTAGAGGTGTGCCTGTTCGACTCTCCGGACGAAAACGGGCGCTACCAGTCCGAACGCCGGATTCGACTGCGCGGACCGTTCCGCGGGATTTGGCACGGCAACATTCGTGGCGTACGTCCCGGTCAGGTATACGGATATCGGGCTTATGGGCCGTGGGATCCCGACGCGGGAGTGTTCTATAACCCGCAAAAGGTCCTGCTCGACCCCTACGCGAAAGCGATTACGCAGCCCCCCGTTCTCAGCCCCCAGCTTTACGCCCATCAGGTCGATGCCGAACTGAAGCCCGTGACTCGCGAACTCACTATGGATCCGTTGGATTCCGCGGATTACAACGCGCTGTCGGTCGTGGTGAACACGCATTCTTTTCCGGTAGCGGATCGGCCACGCACGTCTTGGCGGCGCACCGTGATTTATGAAGCACACGTCAAAGGTTTGACCCAGCAACTACCCGGAATCCCCCCGGAACTGCAGGGTACCTACGCCGGCTTGGCAAACCCGGTCACCATTGATTACCTGAAAAACTTGGGCGTAACCGCTATTGAGTTGCTGCCGATTCACGCCAAGATGCCCGAACCATTTCTGGCGGAACGAAACCTGAGTAACTATTGGGGCTACTCGACTCTGAGCTATTTCGCGCCCGAACCGACCTACGCGACCGAAGCCGCCCAGCGTCAAGGTCCCCAGGCCGTCTTGGACGAGGTCCGCGGCATGGTCTCACTGCTGCACCAGGCCGGTATCGAAATCCTGTTGGACGTGGTTTATAACCATACCGCCGAAGGCGGCACCCTGGGACCGTCCCTCAGCTTGCGCGGCTTGGATCCGCAATGTTATTACGTGTGGAATCACGGCTACCCCAACCAGATGGTGGACTTCACCGGCTGCGGTAATACGGTCGATTTCACGTCTACCGAGTCGGTGGCGCTGCTGTTGGATTCCCTACGGTATTGGGCCGGAGAAGTCGGGGTGGACGGTTTCCGTTTCGACTTGGGGGTAACGCTGGGGCGCAACCGGGAACAGTACGCCCTGCGCCATCCTTCTTTTGTGGGCATGGCGACCGACCCGGTTCTGGCTGGCTGCAAACTCATTGCCGAGCCGTGGGACATGGGTCCGAACGGGTGGCAAACCGGGAACTTCCCCTCGCCTTTTGCGGACTGGAACGACCGCTACCGCGACGGCATCAGGGGGTTTTGGCTCACCGATGCGGCGGCGCTGGCTCACGGTCGTCACGCCCACGGCCCGCACGAGCTGGCGACACGCGTCTCCGGGTCGGCTGACCTGTACGGTTCCAACATCGCCGAATACAACCGCGGTCCGGGAGCGTCCATCAACTTTGTCGCGGCCCACGATGGCTTTACCCTGGCTGACCTGGTAACTTTCGACCACAAACACAACGAAGCCAACCTGGAAGGCAACCGGGACGGGACGAATAACAATAACTCGTGGAATCACGGTCACGAAGGCCACGTGCTGAGCGGCAAGGAACTGGGGGACGAGGACCTGCCCAGCGCTGCCGCGGAAATCGGCCCCGACCCGCAGTCTGGTGAAGGTTTCTCCCGCCGGTTTAGTCGCATGGATCCCACCACCCCTTTCCACGGCGACCCGCTGAACCGCACCGAGATGGTCAAAGTCGCCACAAACCGGCTGAAAACCTTGCGAAACTTGTGGGGAACCCTGGCGATTAGTTCCGGCACCCCCATGATCTTGGCGGGGGACGAGTTCGGGAACACACAGAACGGCAACAATAACGCCTATTGCCAGGACGGGCCGATTTCCTGGTTGGATTGGCGTTGGCAACCCTGGCAAAAGGGGCTGTTTGAAACTGCCCGCTACCTGCTGCATTTACGCGCCGAACACCCGGTCATGCGCCCCGATGAATTCGCCTCCGGGATGCCCCAGGCCGGGGATAAACTCCAGGACCTGTCGTGGTACAACCGCGAGGGCGAACATTTGACCCCCGGAGCCTGGCACGATCCCGCCAACCGCGTGCTCCAGATGCTGCGTTCCGGAGCGCCCTGGGATGACGTGGATTTGCTGGTCATGATTAACGGGACCAATGACGAAGTTCAGATTAACCCCCCGCGGGCGCGTTCCCGCGTGTTTCGGCTGGTGTGGGACTCCACCTGGCCCGATCCGAGTGCCCGCGAAGGCAGCGCGGGGGAAAAGCTGCAGCTGTTGACCGGTTTAAACTCCGCTGCGCCCTCTGCCCGGCATCAAGAGACGAACGACCCGGTCGCGCTGTTTGCCGAGGAAGTCGGGGTCACCCCCGGTTCCGGAATCCGTTTGGCGGAAGTCATTTCCGAGCTGCCCGTGACGGTGCGCGGCATGAGGTCCAAGATGGCGCCGTTCTCGATGCGGATTTTCTTTGCCGAAGTGCCGGAAAATCCCTCCGGGGACGAGAAAATCGATTTGCTGAACACCTTGCGCAAAGTCCAAAAGCACTAGGGCGCCGCGTCAGTGTGTGCCGCATAAGGCCGGTGTGACCTGCGGTGTGGTGGGGGCGCGCGAACCTGTGCGGCGGGCGAGCTAACGCAAACGTACGTCCTCAAGGTCAGCGCACAAGTGAGGCCGGGGTCGCTGGCGACCTGAACGGCGAGCCGCCGGACGCCCTTGTGAACACGCCGAAGAATGCGCCTATTCGTCTAACAGATAGTCTCGGCGCCCCAGACTTTTGGGATTGGCCTTCGCGGGCGAGGACGGATAGGGCTTGTTCTCCCCTGCCGCCCCGGGACGCCCTTTGAACTCCCCGGCGCGGAAAGAATCTTCCCCGACCTCATAAGCCCATTCCAGCAGCATATCCGTCGTCTCATCCACCAGCTCATCGCGGGTTTCCGAGCTCACCGACGCGCCTTGATTATCCAAGTTGATAATCCACAGGGCGCGTTCCACCATCCGGTCCGCCACGGCCTGAGCATGGTCGCGGCGCCGAATCAAATCCTCCGGTTTCTTGTCGTCCTGTTCCATCACACCCCGTAGTTCATTCCCATAGCGGCCTTCATTTCGCGCAGCACATCGCTGGCTTCATCGCGGACTTTTTCGTTGCCGCGGGCCAACACGCTCCACAAGTAGCCTTCGTCCTGCATCAGTTCGGCGCGCCGTTGGCGCAGCGGGCGCAAGTGTTCGTTCAGCGCCTGGGTCACCAGGGCTTTTAGCGCCCCGCCGCCGCCCGATCCGATTTCCGCAGCGATGTCCTCCGGCGCCTGCCCGGTACACAGCGAGGCAATGAGCAGCAGGTTCGATACTTCGGGACGATGCACGGGATCGAAAGTAATCTGGCGATCCGAATCGGTCACGGCCTTTTTCAGGATTTTCGCGGTGTCGTCCTCGCTGGCGCGCAGCTCCACCGTGTTATGCCGCGACTTGCTCATCTTTTGGCCATCAGTGCCGAGAATCATCGCGCCCTGCCCCAGCAGGCCCTGCGCCATCGGCAACACGCCGCGCCCGGTCTTTTTGCCGGTCTTGAGGTCGCGCTGCGGATAACGTTTGTTGAACCGCTTGGCCACCACGCGGGTTTGCTCCAGGTGCGGCAGCTGATCCTGGCCCACCGGCACCAGGTTCGCCTTGGCGCACAGGATGTCCGCGGCCTGATGCACCGGATAAGTCAGCAGCAGCCCGGACATGGGACGCTCGGCGGCTTCCAGCTCGGCTTTCACCGTCGGGTTGCGGTGCAGCTCCGCTTCGGTCACCAGGGACAGGAAAATGACCAGCATTTCGTGAATGGCCGGAATCTGAGAATGGCAGAAAATCGTGGATTTTTCGGGGTCAATCCCCGCCGCCAAGTAATCCGCCACCAGGTTTAATACGTATTCGCGCACGTTGCCGAGGTTGTCCCGATCAGTGATGACCTGGTAGTCCGCGATGAGCACGGTCGTGTCAATGCCGAGGTTTTGCAGGTCCACCCGGGTTTTCAAAGTGCCAAAATAGTGGCCGATGTGCAGGAATCCGGTGGGCCGGTCCCCCGTCAGAATGCGGTACTTTCCTACGTTTCCCGCCGCGATGTCGGCTTCAATCGCTTTCGAGGTTTCCTGAGCAGCTTTCAAAGTGGCGCGGATTTCCGTCTCGCCGGCTGCCAGGCTTTCGTCTTTCGTCGTTTCTTCACTCACCGTTTAAGTCTAACCCACTGCAGCCGGTTGACCTGTTTCAAAAACCAGACGTGATACCGTTAATGACGCCTGTAAGAAACCAAGATTCTGAAACGTCTAAAGGGTGTGGGAGGTCTACCATCCCCTGCGAGATATCGAAGTTATCAATAGGATGAGTACGGAATTCATCCAACCAACAAGTTAGGAAATACAAACATGAAGAAGTCTGTTTTGACTCTGAGCGCGGCCGCGGCTGCTTTTGCCATGACCGTGCCGATGAGCGCGGTGGCGGCGACGGAAGCTGACCGTTACGCCGGTTCGGATCGCTACAACACCGCCATTTCGGTGGCCAGCGCTTTTGGCACCTCTGACGTGGTTTACCTCTCCCGCGGCGACTCCCAAGCTGACGCGGTCGCCGGCGGCAAACTGCCCGGCGGTCCCCTGTTGCTGGTCAACGATTCGCCCACCGTACAAAAGAACGTGGCCGAAGCTATCACCAAGTTGAAGGCCACCAAAGTCGTGGTGCTGGGCGGCACCGGCGCGGTCAGCGATGCGGCGGTAAAGGCAGTCGCTGGCAATGCCCTGGTCACTCGTCTAGCGGGCGCAAATCGTTTCGAGACGGCAGCGGAGATTTCCAAAAACCTGTTCCCCTCGGGCAAGACCAGCGCCAAGGTGTACCTAGCTAACGGCATGACCTTGGTTGATGCCCTGGTCGGCGGCACCATGACCGATGGCGCCCCGATTCTGTTGACCGATGGCTCCGGTACTCTGCCCGCCGCGACCCTAAGAGAAATCAAGCGGTTGAAGCCCTCCGAGGTCGTTGCTCTGGGTGGCGAAGGTGCTGTTCTGCCCGCAGAATTGAGCGCGGCAGCAACTGCTAACGGTGCTGGTGGCGGTGCAGGAATGACCGCGGAACAAGCAAAAGCAAAGGTTCAAGCCGATTTGGATAAAGCGGTTCGCGAAGCCCAAATGAAACTTGACGGATGGTACACCTACGCTGGCAAGACTGTGGAGGACCTACTCAAGGACGCGAAGTGCACCCCGATCCAATCCAGCGACAGCGAAAAAATGAAAGCTGAAAAGAAAGCCGCGTTGGAATCGGCCTTCCCCCGCCTCTTGCCCGGTGAGGTTAGCGCAACATGCGATATGTTGAAAGTCGACGGCACCACCCTGTCCGGCAACAAAGCCGCTGCTGACAAAGCTGCCCAAAATACCGACAAGGGTAACTTCGGATTCTTAGTGTCCACCCGGGTGGCTCTGAAAGACACCGCCACGAAAGAGAGCCTCGAAAAGGGTCTGCAGGATGCCAAGGATGCGTTTAAAGCCATCCCGACGCAGTCTAATAAGTCGGAATTGAGCAAAGTTCAGGCTGCCTATGACATGGCTCCCACCAAGAGCGAGCTGGATTCTGCTTTGCTGAAAGCTGATTATGAAGTGAAAAACGCTCAGTTAGCTGCCAAGCAAGGCCCGAGCGATGCTGAGGTTCAGGCATACTTGGGTGGAGCGGGCGCCAAGGCTTCCCGTATCGCTGGTGCGGATCGCTACCAGACCGCCCTGGAAATCGCCAAGGCGCAGTACCCGAACGGCGCTAATGCCAAGGCTCTCTACGCTGCGAATGGCACGGCCTCCGCTGATGCCACCGTGGCTGGTTTCCTCGATAACAAGGCCGAGCTGGCTGGCCCGGTTCTGCTGGTTCAGGCCGGTTCCGCTCCTGCGGCAGTGACCGATTATGCCAAGGCGGCTCGCGCTGCGAATGCTGCTCTGGCAGGCAAGTTCAAGGGATTGGGTGGCTTCGGCGTAGTCTCTGATTCCCTGGTTGACCAATTCAAGGACTTGCTGAAGTAAGTTCTCTGGATTTGTTGGGGGGCGGCTGCGGCCGCCCCCCCTTTTTTTATCCCCGCCTCGAACCTCGATGGCTCCCAAAACCTGGATTGAATCAGCACCAAGCGACTCACCTCCGCGCCTCCCCGCCCCCAGACGCGCCCGCGGGCAGATCGAGCACACCCCCGGACCTCGGCACATCCCAAAGCAATCAAAATTCGCGTTTAAATCGGGGTAGCTGACATATATAACCACCAACCCCGATTTAATCCCCAAATAGCAACACCCCACACTTGTGCCCCCACAAAACCCGAGCACCCGCGCTTGTGACCCGCTCGTGAGACACGAAAAACCGGCGTCACCGTAACGGCGACGCCGGGAAACCTGTGAAAAACCGCTTAGCGGGTTTCCTTATGCGACGTGGACTTCCGGCAGCGCGGGCAGTACTTGTTCAGTTCCAAGCGATCCGGGGTGTTGCGCCGGTTCTTCTTCGTGATGTAGTTGCGCTCCTTGCATTCAGAGCACGCCAACGTAATCTTCGGGCGAATGTCTTTCGATTTTGCAGCCACTGTTTTACTTCTTTCTAATCGCTTATCCCCTGCGGTTACCCGTTTCGGGTTCGTAGCGGGGGAGGGATTCGAACCCTCGACCTCACGATTATGAGTCGTGCGCTCTCACCAACTGAGCTACCCCGCCTCGCTGCTCAGCGGCGCGGACCGTCAAGCGTGAAGCGAGCCCCGGCAGAGAATCGAACTCTGGACCTTCTCCTTACCATGGAGACGCTCTGCCGACTGAGCTACCGGGGCAACGAAAGTTTAGTTTACAGGATTCTGGCGCTCGTGACAAACTGAACTCGGCAAGAGGCTCGGGTCAGATTTTGGTGGGGTTGTCGGCTAAACCCGTCACGAGTTCGTTGGGTTCGGGCGCACAAGTGAGTTGCGGGAGTTTCGGCGTTTTTGTGGCGGTTCCAGGGGCGCGGTTAGGGCCGCGACATTTCCCAGGTGGTGTTGTAGGTGCCGTTGTTGCTGCCCTATTTCAGCGCTGTTCAGGAACACTAGGTCCGGCGAGCGGACATAAAAGTTAGAATAATCCTCATGAAGCAAGAACCCGATGAGGCAACGGCCCCGGATTCCCCGGTGACCGCGGCAAACCCGGCAGAACAGCTAGAACCGGCAGACGCGGCGACCTCGACAACAGCGACCGCCCCGACCTCCCTTGTGACCTCGGCAGACCCGGAAACCCCGGCCGATTTGGAAGCCCCGGATGCCCGCAACACCCGGCCCGGCATCCCCACACTCGTGCTGCTGATTGTGCTGGCGGCCATCGCGATGGCGGCGAGCGCGGAGCTGGTACTGTCCGAAATTCAGACGCTGAAGCAGCCCACGGCGCATCTCGGATGCGATTTGAACCCGCTGATTGGCTGTTCGGCTTCGCTGACGACCTGGCAGGCTCACCTGCTGTTTGGCATCCCGAACGCGCTGGTCGGAGTCGGTTTGTTCGCCGGTTTGGCCGGCGTGTTCCTGGCTTGGTGCGGCGGGCGGGTGTCGCGCTGGCTGGTACTGCTGATTGAGGCGGGTCTGACCGCAGGGATGGTGCTGATTGTGTTTTTCCTGCACCAGTCCATTTTCGAGTTCACGAAGCTGTGCCCGTTCTGTTTTATCGTCTGGACGTGCACGATTGTCCTGTGGGTGCAGCTCGGGGCAACGCTAATGCGGCTCGGATGGCTGTTTCCCGACACCGGATTTGCCCGCATTTGGGCGGCGCAGCGCTGGCTTATTACCGCGATTATCTTGCTTTTGATAGTCTTGGTGGTAGCAGTGACGCTATCAGACAAACTTGTTTACTTATTCTGACCGAAAGGCGAAGCGGTGCGGAGAGAACTGACCGACGAAGAGGAACAATTTTTAGAGACCATCCGCACGATGCTCTTGGCGCGGCCGCGCGCATCCGCCGATGCCAGCAGGGAAAATATGCATCGGCTGGCGCGTTTTGCCCAGGCTTTCCTGGCGGCACCAACGTCGCTCAACACGCTGGTGGGACCCGTTTGTCGGACCGGTAACGTTTGCGACTGGCTGGGGGTATCTCGCCAAGCGATTATGAAAGCGGTGCGGGACGGGCGCTTGTTAGGGTTTCGGACACTGGACCGGAAGTGGGTTTACCCGACCTGGCAGTTTTCCTCGCCCCAGGCTTACGCGAACTGCGTGCGGATGCTACCGCCGATTTTGGATATTTTGGAGTCGCGCGGCTTGAATGATTTTGACCGGGCCAAGTGGTGTTTCGCACCGAACGCGCTGTTGGCGAAGGCTGCGGCTGGTTCGGATCAGCCCGGTCCGCAAACCGATTGGCCCTCGCCCGAGGGCTGGATTCGCAACGACAAACCGCTGGAGAATTTGATTTCTGCCGCCAAGAAGGCGACCCCGGCTCCCCCGGATTCCCCCCAAGCCTTGCCGACCCCGCGCCTAGCTGATATCGCACTCACGGATTTAGCTTGAAATCCGCTACACTATAGGGGCGCCCGGGCGAGTGGCGGAATTGGTAGACGCGCAGGATTTAGGTTCCTGTGTCTTTGACGTGGGGGTTCGAGTCCCCTCTCGCCCACTTTTGTTTACGCAGGGGCGCCCAAGTGGCGCCCCTGCGTAAACATACAGTCAGCAGAGCGACTCGAACCCCGTGAGGGCTAGGGCGTTAAGAAAACGCGCCAGCGTTTTCAGCCCTAGCGCGAGCATCTACGATGCGAGCGAGACGCGGTTTTGCGCAGCAAAAACGCGGAGTCCCCTCTCGCCCACTACTGTTTGTTACTTGCCGCTTTTGTTACACCCGGTATGCCCGCGAGGTCTGGCGGCGTGCGGGCTGGTGTTGTTGCTATTTGGTGATTAAATCGGGGTTGCTGGTCTATATGGTCACGTACCCCCGTTTAATCACCGATTTCGATCACAAACTGTTAGGCAGTATGGCGGTGAATGTGCCTGGGCCTACTCAACGCTGAGATTTGGCTGGGGCCTGTACGGATTCTGGCCGGGTTCGGTGGGTTTGGCGGAGACATGGATTCCGGCGGGGTTTGGTGGCGTGCGGGGCTCTTAGTCGCAGAAATACTTGGAATGCTACGCTTTGGGTGCCACTTCGGGGACTTTGGCAATACAAGAGAGCTTGCGCTACCAAAGTCTGCGTCGCGGTGGGGTCCCGTTCTACTCTCTGAGCAAGTATGCGGCTTAGAGAACCTACGAACACCCGCAGCGAGTGAGCCCGGACGCGCGGTCTGGTGGCGTTCGGGGGATGCCTCTCAGTCGCAGAAATGGGGTCCCGTTCTGTTTTTCTAAGCGGGCAAGCCGCTAAGAAAAACGACGAACACCCATATGCTCCTTCGAGGTCCCCCTCCACCACCGCCCTCGCGTATACGAACATGTATCTAAATGCCAGCAAAATCCGAGGATGTTGGGCTGGGAGAATCGGGGGATACTCGCTGGGTTGTGCCTAAAGGTGGAAAATAGCCGGGTAGCTGCCATTATTGGCAGCTACCCGGCTATTTTCCCCTTATAATCCACGCACACCCCGAAACCCGGTAACAAACAGACCCTGAATTCCCCAAAAACCGAGAATAAAACCTATTTAAACGTCTCGGTGTGCCATATATGGCACACCGAGACGAATTAATAGGATTAACGCCCGGGTTCGCCGGGATTGTCTCAGGGTTTGAGATTTCGGCGCCGTCAAACCTGGCGATAAACCCCTGTACCTGGCCAAATTTGCACGAATGACCGATTTCACTGTGCGCAATGCTGTCTCTACGTAGCTGGAATCGCGTTTACCCGCAGGTTTATGAAACCGGGAGTCGATGATGGCCCAAATTCATGCTTGAAATCGGTCGTTAGTGCAACTATTCCTGAGGCCAAGGGAGGTTTTAAACTCGACCGGCACTGAAATTAAGGTTCAAACACCTGGATTCGGACGGGCTGGCGTAGGGAGGAGCGTTGGGGGCGACTCAGCGAGAGGCTGGGGGGTGAGCGTTTTGCGACAATAGTCGCGCAAAACGCGAGGGGGTACTCCCCCTTTCGCCTCTCGCGAGCGCCCCCGAGCGACCACCCCGCAACAAATACGCGCGGGAAATAAACTACTTGAGGGCGGCCTTTTCTTGGGTCTTGAACTGATTGAATCGGGGCAGGAATTTGTCCCAGTCGATGGCGTGTCCGTCCAGCTCGGGGCCATCGATACAGGCGTGTTTGCGCACCAGCTTGCCGGTTTCCGGGTCGACAAAAGGCACCATGCAGGCTCCGCACATCCCGGTCGCATCAACCATAATCGAGTTCAGCGACGCCACTGTCGGCACACCGTACTTCGCGGTCAATAGGCAGACAAACTTCATCATGATAGGCGGGCCGATAGTGGTGATTTCCGCAATCTGGCGCCCATCGCCGCGGCCGTCCCGCAGCATCTCTTCCAGCGGCAACGTCACCACGCCCTGACGCCCAAACGACCCATCGTCCGAGGTCAGCACCACATCCAGCAAGTCCGGGTACTGGCGGCGCAGCACTTCAACACGCTCCGGGCTATCCCCGGCCGGATCCTCATCCGGGTCGGTCCAGAACAGCAGGTCGCGATTACGCGCCCCCAGCACCAGGGTCACGTGATTCCCCAGCTCCAAGTGTTTACGCACAATCGGATAGGCGGGCGCTAACCCAACCCCACCAGCCACGAAGCACACGCTTTGGGTGTCCGGGTCAAAACGTTCCATCTTTGACGCCAAGCCCAGTGGCCCGGCAATCCCGTAAAACGCCTGGCCGACCTCCATCGCGCACATAATCTGGGTCGATTTGCCCACTGCTTGCACCACGATGGAAATCCAGCCCTGCTCCCGGTCGAAATCGGCCACGGTCAGGGGAATCAGCTCGCCTTTTTCGTGGGTCATGAACCGGGCGAACTGGCCGGGCTGCACCGCGCGGGCGACCGCCGGGGCGTGCAGTTTCATCTCCCAAGTCCGTTCCGACAGTTGGCGTTTTTCCAAGATTCGGTAGGCCGAGGCGGCGCTTTGCGTGTATTCCAAAGCGCGTTGCACCCGCTGGCGGACTTCCTCCGGTTCCAGGTGAACGGCCAGGTCCCCCATCTGGCGGGCGGCCGCTTGGCCGTCTCCGGCTGCCTTAATCGCGGTCGAGCCGCCGCGAGAAGCGTCTCCGCCGGAGTAGATTCCCTCTAGGTTGGTGGCTTGCGAGGGGGTTTCGGCGACACTTCCGTCAGCCCCATCACCACCATCCGCACCAGCCGCACCACCAGCACCGCCAGTCTCACCGCCAGCAGCCTCTTTCCCGACCTTGATAGCACCCCACTGCTGCACTGCCAGGTCAGGCTGCGAATCACGAATAATCGGGTTGGAACTGTTACCGAGCGCCATAATCACCAGGTCAGCGTCCATTTCCAGGATTTCCCCGGTCGGTTGGGGCCGGCGCCGCCCGGACTCGTCAGGCTCCCCCAGCTCCATCACCCCCACGCTGGCTCCCGCGACATGGTGGTTTTCGTCCTCGTGAAACTCGGTGGGCGAGCGCAGCTCAGCCACGACAATGCCCTCTTCCAAAGCGTGATGCAGTTCCTCCACGCGGGCCGGCATCTCGGCCTTGGTGCGCCGGTACACGATAGTGACGTGACCGCCCAAGCGCCGGGCGGTGCGTGCCGCGTCCATCGCCGTATTTCCTCCGCCAATGACCAGGATTTCTTTGCCGGCGACTTCGGGTAGGGGCGTGTCATAGTCGGGCAGGTTGCCGTGCATCAGGTTTACGCGGGTCAGGAACTCGTTGGCGCTCATGACCCCGTTGAGGTGTTCGCCGGGCACGTTCATGAACTTCGGCAGCCCCGCGCCCGTACCGACGAAAATGCGCCAAAAACCGGCCGCTTTCAGGTCGTCTAAGGTCGCGGTCTTGCCCACCACAAAGTTCGTCACGAAACGCCCGCCCAGCAGGCGAATCTTGTCCACCACGTCGTCGACCAGCTCGTTGGGCAGGCGGAACTCGGGAATCCCGTACTTCAGCACCCCGCCCAGGGTGTGGAACGCCTCGAACACGGTGACCGGGAAACCCTGGTTCGCCAGCAAGAACGCGTTAATCAACCCGGAAGGACCCGAACCGACGATAGCAATCGGGGGCTTTTCCGCGGTCTGCCAAGGGTCGGGACGGCCCTCGAAACGCTTGAGAATCGCCTCGTTGCCGTGCACGATTTTCTCCCGCTGGGGCAAAAACCACTCCAACTGACCAATCTCGATGGGACGCGCCTTGTGCACGCACACCCCTTGACACTGCAGCTCCTGGGGACAAACCCGCCCGGTCACGTTCGGCAGCGGGTTCGACTCCTCCACGATGCGCAGCGCCCGGTCAAAATCGCCCTCCGCGATGGCCTCCATGACGTCCGGGACGTGAATCTGGACCGGGCAGCCCCCGACTTTGCGACCCCGCAGGAATTCGCCCAACTCGCAGGGCCGATCCGCGCAATGCTTGTCCCGCATCGATTCGAGCCACACAAACAGGTCGACTTCCCGCTGGGAATAGCCCTGGGTCAGATATCCCAGATACCCTTGCGTGACCAGGTCAAAGTCGTGTACCCGCTGGGAGGCCGGCCGCACGTAAGGGGCGACATGGTTGGCGGCGGGCCAGTTATCGCTCAGCCCCGCAAACATCGGGTAGCGTTCGGACAGCCAGGTGTCAATCGCGCGGATAAACACACGTTTCTTGCCTAGCGGCAGATTCCACAAGAAACGCATCATGATGCGCCCCACCGTGTCCTCGCGTTCCAGCAGCTCCCAAATTTTCAAGGTCATAGCCTCGGGCAGTTCCCCGGCGTCAAAAGCCGCGTGCAACTGAGCCAGGCCCTCAGCCACAAACATGGATTGAAACAGTTTCGGGTCGGCGTTAAACCGGCGTTCCAAAATGTTTAGCTGGACCGTGTTCGTCGTGTCAAGCATCGTTTTCCCCCTCCCTGGTCACAAGATGATTTCCGCGTCACAGTTCGCGACAACTTTCGCGACCCGGGCGCGCAGTTCGTCGGTCACTTCCACGCTTTCCAGCGAGCCGGGAATGAGCCGCGCCACCGGGGTGGGCTTGCCGTCAATGATTTCCGTGGAGGGCTCGAAGTATTCGGGAATCTCCTGGTAGCAGGTCTTGCAGTCCGTGCATTGGGCTATTTTCGCAAGCTCGTAGCGAAAGGGCGCTCCCGAGTCTGCCGGGGCGGCGTCGGACGCGGTTGCCCCGGAGGCGCCCCCAGCGGAGCTCGCTCCCCCGCCGAATCCGCCCAAGAACGGTAGCGGCGTCGTGGTGGTGCCGGTCGCGGCGACTTCTGCCATCGCTTTCGCGATGAGTTCAATGGTTTCTTCCTGCGACTTCGCGGCGGCGTCACGAGCTTCGGTCAGCTCCTTTTCCAGGTCGGCATGCGCCTTGCGGGCCTCAGCCAGGTCTTGTCCGGCCAGGTATTGCAGGAAAGTCCAGTGTTCGCGGCATTGCTCGGTCAGTTTCACGATGGAGGGCGACACTTGGATCTTCGCCAAGCCCCCGTCCGCGCCGGCCGTATAGATAAATGGAGTAGCGGTTTCACGAGCGGCCGCGTCCATCTCTACATAGTCCGCCACGGTCGTCGGGTTTTCGGCGCTGTCCGGCAGTGGCTTAAAGTGTTTCTTAAACCGCAGCTCAGAGTAGGCGAAATCCGCTGGCGTGTAGGGCAGGTCCATCAGCTGGGCTTTGCCGTCCGCGTCATGGTAGCTGAGTTTGTAGCTTGACCACAGCTTTTTCACATCCGGGTTACCGTCAATGATGAAGCGGTCGCTGAACTCGCCGTGTGCCGGCTCGTGGACAAACAGCGGGCTGATACGCGATTTCACCGCCAAGCGGCTGTGTTCACTAGCCATGTCGTCCCCGATACCGTGTTCGGGCTGGCAGGGCGTGTACACGTCTATCAGCGCCGGGTAGTCGACCTGGGCTAGGGCGCGCGACACGTTCTTAAGGAAGTGTCCCTGGTAAGCCGTGGAGGTGGACACCACCAGGACGTTGGGGTGCATGGCCGCCAACAGGCCCAGCTCTTTGCGCTGCTCAGACTTGCCTTTCAAGTATTTGCCGTAGCGGGACAGGTCAGCGTCCTGGCCTTCCAGGGAGGCCGTGGAGGCCTGGCCGCCCGTGTTGGAGTAGGCTCCCGTGTTCAACACCAGCATCTTAATCGGGGTGCCGGACGCCAGGATACGGCTCATCGCCCCGAAGCCAATGTCATAGGACGCGCCGTCGCCGCCGATGGACATGACCGCGGGCATCAACGCGAGTTCCTCGTCCGTGAACTGTTTCCATTCCGGAGCATCGGATGGAATGGCCGCACCGGTCGCACCAGCGAGGATGGCCCGGGCTTGCCGCAGCGCCAAAACGTCCATCGACAAATCGGCCGCCAGACCCTCGTAAATGCCTTTTGCCAAGGGCTGCGCGTCTTGGAAAAGCCCGTTGACCCACGGCTGCTGGTAGGGGTTAAACGGCGCGGTCGAGGCATAAACCGAGGAACACCCGGTCGAGTTCGCGACCACCGCGGCCGCCGGGCCCCGCCCTCCTGCCGGCCCTTCGTAACGGTACAGACGCTGCTCCAAACGCTCGCGCACCTGGTCAATCAGGGCGCTAAGCTCAGCATCGGTCACGGTTTGGCGCTTTTCCTCCAGGGCCGCCACCAATTCCTCGAGTTCCTGGCGGTGACGCGAAACCCGGCCGTTATTGATGTCGTTGGCCAAAGCCATAGTTTGGCGCACAGCCGTGACTTCGCCACACCCGCGGCACGCCCCGTGCCCGCCGATAGTCGCGTAATAGTTGTCGCGGTTCAGGAAAATCCGTTTCATATCCAGGCTGGGCCCGCCGTTCGGGTCGCTGAATTCAGCGGGAGAATTCGGCAGTTTCGTCAAGAACGCAAACCGCTGCTGGGTCGTGGCCAGTACCTCGTCGTCCTGGTCCGTGCCAATCAGGGCGTTCGGGCCGCACACCGCCACGCATTCCAAACAGCCGGTACACTTCCACGGGTCAACCGTCGCGCTGAACAGCACTCCCGCTCCGGGTTGGCGTTTTTCGGTGGAGTCAAAGAACGGTCGGGTGCGCGCCACCGGGAAAGTCCGCAAGGTGTCGGCCACCGCCGCCACCGCCGCGGGGTCGGCGTTTTGCGAGGTCGCAGCCTCGGTAAAGACGTCAGCGATTTCCGGACGCGCTTTCGTGTCCAGCAGTGCCTGGCGCATCGCCCCGGCAATGACATCCACCTGCGACTTTAGGGAGGCACCGGGCTCGCCGGTTTGATCTATCGCCGTCTGCAGCAAGGTGTCGATACCAAACACCGTGTTCGGAATCGCCCCATCCGGGCAGGCCAAGGTGCATTCCATACAGCCGGTACACAGGCTCGCCTCAAACACCGGGATGGTCCGGCGGAACAGACCCTTGTCCTTTGTGGCCGAGGACGCCGGGGGCAGGAAGTAGCCGGTGCCGGGGTAAACCGGGGCTTCGCTAATAGTGCCCTGGGCAAACGGTTCCGCTACGATCCGGTGGAAATAATCCCGGTCAAACAGCCCGGCAGTCAGCGCGCAACCGGTAGAGCCGCGCTGGCACATCGTGGCTGATAGGGAGGCGTCCAAAACTGGGCGAGCCTGGGCAGATTCGCCGCCCTGAGCCGCGGCCGCGTCACCCGACACACCACCCGACGCGCCCGGGTCGGCGTCGAGCTGTTCCCAATCTACCTTTTGCGTGGCGGCCGCCCCGTCCTTGACCACCGCCATATTTGCTTCCACAATCGCCGGGCCTTTCGCCCCGAACTTGTGCTCAATCTGTTCGCGAATCTTGGCCAACATATCCGCTTCGCTGGCCCCGGAAGCAATCCGGTCGACCTTGGTGGCGATGGCCCCGATGAAAGCCACGCCCATCATGCGGGTTTGCAGGCCCGGATCCGGGGCGTGCTTCAGCGCGACCCCGAACGCATCGAGGATAAACAGGTTAATGTGCCGATCCCGAATAATCTGTTTCGCCCGGCGCGGCAGACTCGCCCACAGCTCGGCGGGAGTTTTGTCAGACTGCAGGATAAACGTTCCGCCCTCGGCCAGGCCCTTCAACGGGTTCGTGTGGGCAAACACCATATGATCCGGGCTGACCACAATCTCTACGTCCTCCAGCTCGGCGTTCGTAATCCTGATGGTTTCCGGGCTCAACGTGATGTAGTAGTTCGTGGCCGCCCCCGATTTTTCCGAACCGTACTTCGGGGCGGCTTTGCTGTGCAAGTGCAGCATTTCAGCCAAAATGTCGGCCAGCAGTTTGCCGGTCGCAATCGTGCCGTAGCCGCCCACCGAGTGGAACCGAATCCGCATCGCTTCCTTGGGCAGCAGGTCTTTCGGGTTTTCTTCCAGGTGAAGGGCCATTTTGGCGGTTTCCGGATAGGCTTCTCGCAGCCGGTCCTGCATCGCCTTTTGTTCCCCTGTCGCGTCATCGGCAAAGAACGTCGAGCCAATATAGAACTCGGGAGCCAGGTCGCCGGCCTGCATCGCTTTGAACGTGGCGATGAGGTGGCGCGGCTGTACATCATGGCCGCCCAAGCCAAAGAATCCGGTGGACAGCTGGGGCATTTCCCCGGTTTTCACCGCGGGAATATTGGGGTAGCGCGCAGGCAGGTCACGCTTGGCGGCCCCCGCGTTTTGCCCGGCTTTCACCAGGGCGCCGTTGACAAACTTGGTCAAGGCCGCCTGGTCGGAACGCTCCAGCACCGTCACGGCTTTCGCGCCCTTGAGAGCCGCCACCAACTCGGCCTCCGGGAACGGCTGCAACATGACAATCTGGACCAGACCGACCTTGAGACCCCGTTCCCGCAAGTACGGCAGTACCGCCCGCACGTCCTCGCAAATCGAGCCGACACCGACCATGATGAAGTCGGCGTCCTCGCAGTTAAAGGTTTTTACCGGGGCATAATCGCTGCCGGTCAGGGCGTTATATTCGTCCATCGCCTGACGCACCAAGCGCGGCACATCCGCCACAAAGTGGGTGCGGTGGTCGGCCACCCCGGCTTGGAAATCCGGCTGGTTTTGCACCGGACCGGTCAAGCCCGGATTGTCGATATCCACCAGGGAGGGGATAAGTTTGCGGGTGCCTCGCGCCGGGGCGTTGACCCACTGACGGCGCCACTTGGCGACCTCCGCCGCGGGCAGATGCCCCGCGATTTCCCGGTCAAACAGCTCCCCGCAGCAGTCATTTTCGATGGCTTCGGCATTATCGGCGCAGTTCAGGAACGACCGCAGCGCCTCGAGGGAGGCAGGCGCCAGCACCGACCTTTTGCTCTCCAGGAACTGACCAAACTGGAAAACCCGACCTTTGGCACCAAACAAGATTTCCTGAGCGGCGGTGGGGCAGGGAATGTAGCCCTTGGGATCGCCCAAGTATTCCTTGACCAGCGCGGCTTCCGGCAGGCGCGCTTCGCTCATCATGTGGGAAGTCGCGAAACCGTCCATGCAGTTCGCCACCGGAATCAAGGACAGCGACGAGGCGCGGTAAGAAATCAGAGCCAGGTTCGCGGCCTCCTCCGGGTTCGCCCCAAACAGGACCGTGTAACCGGCTGGGAGCAGGGCATATACGTCGTCATGGCCTCCCATCACATTCAGCGAGTGGCGGGAAACAACGCGCGCCGCGACCTGCAGCACGAAACCGCCGATACGCTTGCCGACAGTAACATAATGTGACTCCAAGCCATAGAGGATGCCTTGCGAGCTGGAGGCGTTCGAGATGAACTTACCGCCGGTCAGGGCCGCACCCATCGCCCCGGACTGGGCGGAGTGCTCACCCTCGGGCTCAAAGAAGAAGGGGTGCTGGCCCCACACGTTCTTTTGACCCGCCGCCACCGCGGCTTCGAAGGTCTCCGAGATTTCTGTCGAAGGGGTGATGGGATAGCCGATGACACCCCCACACACCATGTTCATCACACGAGCAACCGCGCCGTTGCCGTTGATAACTTCCACTTTGCCGGGATACTTCGGCTGGTCTACCATTACAGATTCCTCTCCGATGGGGTGATTTAGGGATTGCGTGGCCGTGGCCCAGTGATTCGAATCCTACCCCGATTTTAGTAACATCTCTTTACCCGCGAGGCGACTCGGGGGGGAGAGGTTTTTTGCCCGTGGCCCCGGAACTGTTCGGAATGCAAGGGTTGACACGGATTGGGATTTAGGAAAGGTAGGAAACCAGGTATTTCACAAAGAACTCGGGGGAAGTACTTTCGGTGACGATGTCGCCGGGAATTTCCTGAGGCGCGCCTTTCCCAATAGCCCAGGTGCCCCGCCAGTGAATCCGGCAGGTAATCGCATAGCGGCCGACATGTTGATATTTGTGGGTGACCGTGCCGTCCGGCCAGGGCGCTCCCGCATCCGCGCCGGAATCCGTGGTTTCGCCGTCGCCCCAATCCCACTCGAAGCTCGCGGGTTCAACTGAGATATTGACATCCTGGTACGCCACGTTTTCCGAGAACTGTTGGGGGTCGGCCTCGACATGGGCGTAGACATCCTTGCCCACAGCCACGTTGGCCGAAGGCGGCTCCATCGCCGGTGTGGGAGGCTCGATTTTTTCCTGGATTGATTCGGTCAAGGTTTCTTGGTTAAAGGCCGCGGTGGCAGTTCTCATAAAGCTCAGATCCTGGAAGTAAATCGTATCCACGACTTTTTTTGTTTTCGGATCCGTCACCGTCAAGGTGTTGTACTCCGGGTCATACTCGGTTTCCATGTCGACAATGTTGTAGGTGGGCTTCGGGGAGGAATAAGCGTAAGAGTCAGAACCGTAAGAATACGATGAACTGTGAGAACTGGTGGAGCTGGTTTGGCTGGAAGAATCGGAGCCTGTTGCGCTCGAGTCGGTACCGGTGCTGGGGGAACTCGTCGACGTGAGAATCCCGGTGATAATGCTGCCGACTCCGTTGAAATCCCCGGTGAGTGCCTCGGCCGTGGTGACCCCAAAAATGGGGGTCGCAAGTATGAATGCCAGTGCAATCTTTTGTTTCCGCCTCACTTTTCCAAGCTACCGCGCGGGAAACGAGGTTTCCAAGCCGGTGACCCGCGGGACGGGCGGCATCGGCCTGGGGATTTAGGGAAGGACAGGAAAACGAGGTGGGATTTGCCAAATATTTTGCCAGGATAGATTTTTAATTAGATTTATAGGGTGGGATATGGGCTGTAGCTGCCATTATTGGCAGCTACCCGGCTATTCTCCCCTTTTAGGCACAGGGTTGTGGAAAACAGGGTTTTCCACAGGTAATCTGAATCGGCGTTGATTTTGTTCCCGGCCGTGCCGCAAAGTGGGGTTATGAAAACGAAAGACTATGGGGTTTACACGGCAAAACAGCTGCTCACGGGGTACACGAAGCGGCAAATTAAGGCTTTGGTTAAGGCCGGAAACCTGCGGCGAATCATGCGCGGCTGGTATGCCGGGTCGGATGCCGACCTGGATGTCGTCCGCGCACTGAAACTCGGGGGCAGGCTGGGGTGCCTGTCTGGGTGCGCCAAGTATGGCCTCTGGGTTCCCTACCAAGCCAAAACACACGTAATCTTGCCGGGCAACGCCACTCTGCCCGCCGCGGAATTCACCGAATTTCACCGCTGCGCCGCACACCCACGCTCCCCCATGTTTGACTTGGAGGACTGCCTGTACCAAGCCATGCGCTATCACGATGCCGAGACGGGATTGATTGTGCTGGAATCGGCGCTGCAACTGGGACATATTGGCTACGACCAGGCAAAACATCTGGCAACGCGAGTGCAAAAGGACAAAATGGCGACCTACCGGTTCCTCGACCGCGGGGCGCAGTCTGGCAGCGAAACTCGGGTCAGGTTATTTTTCCAGCGCCGCGGGGTCAGCGTGCATACCCAGAACCGGACTGCGCCCGGATGGGTAGACTTGCTGGTCGGCAACTCGTGGATAGTGGAATGCGACGGGAGGGAGTTTCACGACAGACCCAACGCTTTTGAGGTTGACCGCGAGCGGGATTTGTCGAACACCGCCGCTGGATTTCTGACTACCAGGCTGAGCTACCACCAGATTTGGCACGAGTGGGAGCGTACCAAACAGAGGCTGAGCGCTATTTTGCACAGGCGCCGACACCGCGTCCCGCCCAGGGCTTAAGGGCATCCCGGCGATTGGCAGGTGAATGTGCTGAAGGGTTGCAATACCGTTTGCAACTGGGGTGGTGCTGACCGAGGAACTAGGAGCGGGGTTCGAGTCAGTGCTGAAGTCTGCGGTGGAGTTGGCAATGGAGCCGGCGCCGGATCGGTGCTGGAATAGGCGTTGAAATCAGTGCGGTTGGGCCAGAGTCGGCGCGGAAGTCGGGGCTCGAATAAGGGCGTGGACGCGGGAGTGGGTGGCTCTAGTCGGCGCGGGAGTCAGCGCGGTCGAGCTGGAATACCAGGTGTCCGTTAAAGTTAGCTGGGATTTTGCGATGTCGCTGGATTCCCTAGGATGCAAAACCTACAAAAAAGCCGGAATCCAGTGGTTTTACTGCGGTACCAGCCAAAACTTCACAGGTGTAATTTTGGACATTTGGGGTATCGCGGCTGGTTTTTTGATTCCAGCCCTGCTGTTCCGCGGGGGGCAAACCGTCTCGAGGCACCAATTTTTAGAAAAATGCCGAAAAATCCCCCGCAGAATATCCATTTCCAGTACCGCACGGTTTTAAGCTGGGATTATCCGGGGAGAATAGCCGGGTAGCTGCCATTATTGGCAGCTACCCGGCTATTCTCCACCTTTAGGCACATACCTGATAGTCAATGCCCGCGTTTAAGTCCCGGCCACACCCCTCGCGTAGCTGCTCCCAGAGCCTTCCTAACGCCCAGCCAACCTCGACTAGAATTAAAACGGCCGCCGCCGCACTGCCCCGCAATCGTTGAATCTGCGCGGTTTTTTAACACACCCAGGCGGCGCTTTTCAATCCATCTGACCAAAATTCCACCCTTTATTACCCAGAAGAAGGGTTTTTTTGAAGATGAATTTGAAGAAGAAGTTTGTGATTGGTGCTGCTTCGGTGGCGCTGGTTGCTGG